>Ga0209902_100352_pt1 | contig 56818 bp, 53 predicted proteins | sample FECB27metaG_FD_188304 | JGI IMG/M metagenome (GOLD analysis project Ga0209902, IMG submission 188304) | Cyanobacterial communities from the Joint Genome Institute, California, USA - FECB-27 (SPAdes) (version 2) | ecosystem: Environmental > Aquatic > Thermal springs > Hot (42-90C) > Microbial mats...
GCACGGCGTGACGATCACCTCCACCAACCAGCTCCTGGCCGAGCTCGCCACCGACTGGGCCAGCCAGGGCGGCAGCCACATCCAGCGCATCCTCTACGAGGAGAACCTCAGGCACCTCGTCGAAGCCCCGGCCCCAGCCCGCGCCGCCGAGTGACAACAGGGGCGGAGGGCGGCGGCACGACCGTCGCCGTCAATCAGCCCTCAGGAAGCCTGCGCCCGCCTGTTACGGATCCGGCGCAGGCTTCAAAAGGGCGGATGGGATGCGGTCCAAAGCCCGTCGCCCTTCCACCATGGCATGATCCCGACCCGCGCAGAGGGCTGGCGTCATCGAGATCAAGGAGAACCTCAATGCGCGCCAGTCTGCCCGAGAGCACGTCCGCCTTGCTCTCCCCCTTCCGCCTCGGTCCGCTCGACCTGCCAAACCGGATGGTGATGGCGCCGATGACGCGCACCCGGGCGAGCGGGGAGCGTGTCCCCACCGAGCTGATGGCGCAGTACTACGCCCAGCGCGCCTCGGCTGGCCTGATCGTGACCGAGTGCATCGCGGTCGCGCCCGACAGCGCCGGAATCATCCGCGCTCCCGGCCTCTACACCGACGCCCAGGTCGCGGGGTGGCGCACCGTCACCAACGCCGTTCACGCCCGGGGCGGACGCATCTTCGCGCAGATCTGGCATTGCGGGCGCGCCTCGCATGTCAGCCTCCAGCCTGGCGGCACCGCGCCGGTCGCGCCCTCAGCGGTCGCTGCCGAGGGTTCGATCTTCACACCCGAAGGACGGCAGCCCTTCTCCGTGCCGCGAGCGCTCGACGCGTCGGAGATCCCCGCCATCGTGGCGGCGTTCGGAGTGGCCACCGAGCGCGCGCGTGAGGCGGGGTTCGACGGCATCGAGCTGCACGGCGCGTTCGGCTATCTGGTCGACCAGTTCCTGCAGGATGGCTCGAACCGGCGCACCGACGCCTATGGTGGTTCGGTCGCGAACCGCGCGCGCTTCCTCTTTGAGGTGGTCGACGCGATGATCGCGGCCTGGTCCGCCGACCGGATCGGGGTCAAGCTGTCGCCGTCGAACCGTTTCTACGGCATGTTCGACTCCGACGCGGTCTCGACCTTTGGCCACGTGGTTCGCGGCCTCGCCGACAGGAACCTCCTCTACCTCCACTTGATGGAACCCAACGAGGCCGATCTGGCGAGCGGCACGGTGCAGCTCGGCGAGGTGGCGAAGACCTTCAGCGGGGTGTTCTCGGGTGCGGTGATCGCGAACGGCGGCTTCGATCACGAGCGCGCCGACGCCTTCATCGCGACCGGGCAGGCCGATCTCGTCTCGTTCGGGCGCGCCTTTGTGGCGAACCCCGACCTGCCGGAACGCTTTGCAGCGGGCGCCGCGCTGGCCGCGCCTGATCCTGCGACCTTCTACGGCGAAGGCCCGACAGGGTACGTCGATTACCCGATGATGAGGACCTGATCATGCAAAAGACCGTCACCCGCGGAGCCATGCCATGACCAGCGTCGATCCCTTCAAAGAGGCAGATCTTGGATCCGTCGTGGCGTCTGATCCGCCCGCCCGGAAAGGTCCGCCGCCTGAAGCCGACCCGGGGCTCGTCTGGCCCTTCGCGCTGCCGCCCCTGCGGTTCGGCCACACCGCGCTCGAGCCGGTGATGGATCAGGCGACGCTGCGGCTGCATCACGACGGGCATCACCGCGCCCATGTGGAGGCGCTGAACGCCGCGCTGGCCGATTATCCACGCTGGCACGGTGTAACGGTCGAGACGCTCCTGCGCCACCTCAACGAGCTTCCGCCGGAATTGCGTGAGGCTGTCCGCAACCATGGCGGGGGGCACGCCAACCACCAGTTCCTCTGGAAGATCCTCGGACCGCCGTCGGACGGGCTGCCGACAGGCACGCTGGCTGTCGCGATCAAACGCGATTTCGGAAGCTTCGAGGGCTTCAAAGCCGCCTTCGTGCAAGCCGGGCTGAGCCGCTTCGGGTCCGGCTGGGTGTTCCTCGTGGCGCACCCGAGGCAGGATTTCCGCCTGGAGGTGCTGACACTACCCAATGAGGACAGCGTGCTGACCCTCCCTGAACCGGCCATGGGGCTCATGCTCTGCGACCTCTGGGAGCACGCCTACTATCTCAAACACCACAATCTCCGGGGCGAATGGCTGAACGCTTGGTGGCCGCTCGTCGACTGGGCGGTGGTCGGCGCCCGCTACACGGGCGTGCTCCACGGCCAAGCCCGCCTGTGACAGCCTCAACCGCCAGACCTCAGGAGACATTTCATGCCTGCCGCCACGATCGCCGGTTGCGCCTGGAGATCCCAAGCCGGGTAGCGGCCGCGGGGTGGAGGCCGGCCCCCTGACGCTCCGATACCGAACGGCGCCGGTCGCCGACGGGGTGACAGGCCCGATGGATTGGGCGCACGATCCTTTACAGATTGGCTTATGACGGAGCTTCGCGTGTCAGCGCGGTGACCTCGGGCGCCAAGCACGCTGCGCGCGTGGGTTGGCGGCACCCGCACTTCCCTGCCACAGGCACGACGCCGTGTTCTCCGGAGCGATGATGCAGACGGTCGCCCGTCAAGGTGGTGATCGATCCATGAGAGGACCGCATGGACGCGGGCCATGCGTTGCGGCATCAAGAGCCCAGCCGATCTCCAGAACGTCACCGGGCCGCGGCTCGATCCTGGGCCTGTGGCTTCCGTGGTCGACATCGTAGACGACGCATCCTGACGTCTTCTCTTTGATGCTCCGGTAGCCAAAAATCCATCCGACGCCGGTACCCGGTCTGGGGCCATTCTCGAACGGTGCACGAGCACGAACTGGTCTGGCCGCGATGAACTGTCGGTGCAGTCATAAACCTGAGACCGAGCGATCATCGGACTGCTCCGCGATGCAAGCCCTGAAATCCGTCCGACGAACCGTCCATCCCCTGAAACTGCATCGTTCAAGGTTGGCCCAACATTTCTCTGGCCTTCACACAAGGTGCCGAGTCTTTGGTGCAAACCATCAATCGGCGTGTTTGCAGAGCCTCGCTTAGAAACAAGAACCGCTCATAATCCGATGTTTGAATCGATGCGATCAACAACATCCGTGACATGGACGTGCGGACAGAGCACCCAAGGATAGAGCCGAAGCCAGCGATGCTCGTACCGATCTGGTCCCAGCGATGAACGGTGCGGAGGGAGCAAAGCCGCTTTTCCGTGCCGAACGGTTCGCTCACCAACAAAGGAGCGTTGAACCCAAAAGGGCACATCCGCTTCTGGGTCCGACGCTCTAAAATCTGCTGTGTTGGCACCTTCGCCGAGTCCAGGCGGGCAGCGCTAGTTTCTCTCATGGAGCATTCTGCAGAGCAGCACGGTTCTGCCCCGGGACTTCACCTTGGAATGGCGGCTCGGGCACCGAGATCCGATCATCCCCAGTCGTCCGGGAGATCCCTCAGCTGACTTTGAGGCTCACGTTCTTGCCACTTGGCGCGTCAGTGTCTGATTGGGAGCAGATCCAGCGCAGGTCGTGGGATTGAAGACGGGCCATGGTCCAGTGGAGCACGGCCGGTGTGGAGATCATACGGTCCTCAGCGCCCAAAATGCCGCCAGCAGCGAGAATGCTGCCGGGATGAGGGCACCAACCTCTGCAGGAGGAGCACTGGCCCGCAACTCTCCGCCACCAACAGAAGCAGATGGGTATCCCGCACCCTTGCCGCGGCCATGCCTCGCCAGCAACGCCGTCAGGTTCGCACCAGTTCGTAGGCGTGCTCGGCCTCCCGGTCGGGCAGGGTGGCTAGGCAGTCTTTGATGACCTGCACGAGGTGGTTCTCCTGCGTGCTGACGTCCCGGCTGTGCAGGCGGACCAGATAAAGCGTGCGTGAGACGATGGGCTCGACGATCTTGCGCGCCGTCAGATCCCCGGACTCGATCTCACGGCGCACGGCGCCATACGGCAGAATGGCGTTGGCGACCCCGCGCATCGCCAGATCCTTGATGGCCGGAATCGACCCGATCTCGTAGGTGACCGTCATCGGCAGGTCCATCTTGCGAGCCTCGGCCTCGACGATACGGCGCAGGGCGTCGTTCTCTCCGGGCATGGCCAGCGGGCCGGCAAGGACCTCCGTCAGGGTAATGGGGGTCCGTGTCTCCGAGCGCGCAGTGACGAAGTAGAGGCTCTCCCGCAGCACCGGGGTCTGGGAGAGCGTCCGCTTGTCGGAATGGCCCGAGATCAGCGCAAGGTCGATGCGTTCGCTTTCGACCCATTCCACGACCAGATGGCTGAGACCTTCCACCATGTGCAGGTTGAGTTTAGGGATCCGCCGCGCCGCCTCCTCGAGGATCGGGCCCGCCAGCATGTAGGTGACGCTCGGCGTCAGGCCCAGCGTCAAGACCGAGACATCCTCCTGAGCGAGCCTGCGCAGGCGCTGTTTGACCTCCTTCGTGCGTTGGATCACATCCCTCGCCCACTCAAGAAGCATTTCCCCTGCCGGGGTCGGCGACACGCCTCGTGAGCTTCGCACCAGCAGCGTGACCCCGAAGTCGTGCTCAAGCCCTTTGATCTGCAGGCCAAGAGCCGGCTGGGCGACGTTCAACTGCTCGGCGGCCTTGCTTATGCTGCCGAGTTCGCACGTGCGGACGAAGCATTCCAACTGCCGTAAACGCATGACCATCTTCCATGAGCGATGAGGTGGTGCACCTTCTCAGGACAGTGCCTTGGCCTCGCTGCTTCTGGCCCAGTATAGCCGGTCGCTCCTCGTCTTTCCATATGACGGTAGTGCAAAACTTGTTTTGGACAGGGATGCGGCGAACCCGTCTAATTCCATGACCTCCGAGCTTACCGCGCTTGGCGAGCACTCTTGGAAGGAAGGGCCATGACAGCCGCAGTTCCCACGGTGGACAAGACAATTGAGGACCTGGTCCTAGCTAACAGCGTACTTTCCTATGAAGGTGTGCTCGATGCCTTCGGGCATGTCAGCGCCCGGCATCCGCACCATAGCGAGCACTATCTGCTCTCGCGCTCGCGCAGCCCCGAACTCGTCGCGCCCGAAGACATCTGTGAGTTCGACCTCACGTCGAACCCCGTCAGGGATTACCAGACCTCCTACTACGCCGAGCGTGTGATCCATGGGTGCATCTACCAGGCCCGCCCGGACGTCCACGCCGTTTGTCATCTCCATGCCGAGTCTGTGCTGCCGTTTGCGAACACGGGCGTGCCGATCCGCCCGGTGCTTCACGTCGGCGCCGTTGTTGGAGAGACGGTTCCGATCTGGGACGCGCGGGACGAGTTCGGCGACACGAACATGCTGGTGTCGACCTTGGAGCAGGGCCACTCCCTGGCGCGGACGATCGGCCCGCATTGGGCCGCTCTCCTGCGCCGCCATGGTGCGGTCGTGGTTGGGCGCACGATCCGGGAGGTGGTGTTCCGCGCGATCCACCTCAAGCTCAACGCCGAAGTCCAGTTGCAGGCCGCCGCCTTGGGGCAGATCAGCCCGCTGACCGCCCGGGAGATCGAGCTGTCGGCGGAGGTCAACCTGCGGCCCATGGTGCAGGACAGAACCTGGGAATACTGGACCTCCCGCCTTCCGCATCCCCCGCGACGCGGTTCGGGACAAGGCCAGGCGCCGGCCGGCCGGCCCGCCCCAACATCACCGGATGAGGCCGCCCCATGAGCGATAGCATCAACGTCCTGGCCTTGGCTGGAAGCCTTCGTCGCGGCTCCTTCAACGCGGCAGCCCTGCGGGCCTGCCAGGAGCTGGCCCCGGAGGGGATGACCATTGACATCTTCGACGGTCTGGCGGACCTGCCCCACTATGACGACGACCTGCGCGCGGCCGGGGTGCCCGCGCACGTCGAGGCTTTCCGCGGGCGCGTGCGAACCGCTGACGCCCTGCTCATCGCCACGCCCGAGTACAACCATTCGGTTCCCGGCGCCCTCAAGAACGCCATCGACTGGGCCTCTCGCCCGCCGGAGCTGCCGCTCCACCGCAAGTCCGTGGCCCTTCTGGGAGCCAGCCAGGGCATGATGGGAACCGTCCGGGCCCAATATCATCTGCGCGACATCTTCGTGTTCTTCGACGCCACGGTTCTGAACAAGCCCGAGGTGTTCATCGGCACCGCGCAGAACAAGTTCGACGCGGAAGGCAGGCTCACGGACGAGCCGACCAAGGCCATTCTGCGCACCATGCTCGGTGAACTGCTGCGGCAGACGCTGCGTCTGCGCGCGCTCTCAGCGATCCAGGCTCAATGATCATCAGGGGGGAGACCAGCCGTGAGAATTTGCCGGTTTGATGGAGGACGGATCGGGATCGTCGTTGACAGGCGGGTCAGCGACGTCACCGAAGCCGTTACCCCGCTTCTCGCAGCGCCCGATGGCGCGGGCGACCCGCTCATCCGCGCCCTTCCGGCGATCCGCGCGCGGATCGATCCTGCGCGCGACGGAAGGGCGGAGTTCGATCTTGCCGCTGTCGATCTGCTGTGCCCCGTGCAGCACCCGACCAAGATCATCGCGGCTCCGGTGAACTACCGCGCCCATGTCGCAGAAGCAAACGCGGATGCCGGGATCCGGTACGGCCACACGCAGACCGACATCGGTGAAGCCGGCCTCTTCCTGAAGGCGACCTCTTCGCTGGCTGGACCAGGAGCGGGAATCGCGCTGCGCTTTCCGGAACGGCGGACCGACCATGAGGTCGAGCTGGTCGTCGTCATCGGAAAGGCCGGAAGCGACATTCCCCGGGACCGGGCGCTGGCTCACGTCGCCGGTTACGCCATCGGGCTCGACATCACCCTGCGGGGTCCAGAGGACCGGAGCTTCCGCAAGTCGCCGGACGGCTACTCTGTCGTCGGGCCCTATCTTGTCACCGCGGACGAGGTGCCGGATCCCGCCGCCTTGTCGCTGTCCCTCGACTTGAACGGTGAGCGACGGCAGCACGCCAGCACCGCCGACATGGTCTATGGCGTGGAGCGTCTTATCGAGTTCGCATCCTCGTTCTACACGCTTCACCCCGGAGATGTGCTCTTCACGGGAACACCCGAGGGCGTGGGGCCAATTCGGCCTGGAGACGAGCTCGTGGCCACGATAGACGGCATGGGCAGTCTGACGACCCGGGTCCGGGCGCACGCTGCCCAGCACAGCCAGACGCCGGCATAAGGAGAGACTCGTGTCTTGTCTCGCATGGCACAAGCGCATCGGCGGCACCAGTCCACCAACGACGGAGAGGATGTCGAAGCCACGCCACGGGCGCGGGCTCCTCCGGGGGATGGGGGCTCGCGCGGATGTTGGTGTGACGACATCGGCCCCGTCCGCTCGTATCGGAGCAGCTGGACATGTGACAAGCCCGCGGGATGCGTTGGGAAGCCGAATTTCGTCCGGCGGAGGGACCATCCTTCGTCGCCACTTTGCCGACACTTTGGCTCCTGGAACACCCACAATGATCGAGCTCATCAATGGCGTTGGGAGAAGCCGGTGCCTGGCTCCGCACGCCGATGCTCCTGCGACCGGGCAGGCTGCACAGCGGCTTTCCGGTCATGCGGGATCCACTTCCATTGCCGTCACTCTTGCGACCACAGGGAGAAGTTAACATGCTACGCGTCAAGCGGATCAGCCACGCCACGTTCGAGACGCCAGATCTTGAGCGCCAGATCGATTACCACGTGAACGTCCTTGGCCTCTCGCTGGAGGCCACTGAAAAAGGCCGCGCGTATCTGAAGACGCCGACCGGACAGCCAGCCGTGGTCCTGGAGCAGGGCCAGACGGCCCGATGCACCCGGATCGCCTTCCAGGCGGATCCGGCGGTCGCTCTGGACGACCTGCGCAAGGACCTGGCCGATCGGCATGGCGTCAAGGCGGAACGCCGCGAAAGCACGGTGCCCGGAATTGGCGAGACATTGTCGTTCGAGGATCCGAACGGGACGGCCATGGACATCTTCACCGAGGCGCAGTTCCTGTCTGAAGACCGCACGCCGAAGGGTTTTATCCCACTGAAGCTCGGTCATTTGTGCTTCAAGGTCAAAGACATCCAAGAGATCGTCCGGTTCTACGGCGACGTGCTCGGCTTCCGCGTCTCGGATTGGCGGCAGGACTTCTTCGTGTTCATGCGGTGCGGCCCGGACCACCACACCGTGAATTTCGCGACGAGCGACAAGATCAAGATGCACCACATCGCCTACGAGCTGAAGGACAAGGCGGAAATACTTCGCGCCTGTGACTTCCTCGGGCGCAACGGCTACCAGCTTGCCTGGGGCCCCGGCCGGCATGTCATCGGCGACAACGTCTTCACGTACCATCGCGACCCGGACGGGCACATCATAGAACTCTACGCCGAGCTTGCCCGCATCGACAGCGAGGAGATCGGCTACTTTGTCCCCAGACCGTGGCGCGAGGATCGCCCCTACAAGCCGACCGTCTGGAACAAGGACACGCTGAGCAATCTCTGGGGCCCGGGAGCACCTCCCGGCTTTGGCGACTAGCGCCGGCGACGGTCCAAGCGGCTGCAACCACAACCACCCATCGGAGACAAGTGATGAAGCTGATTGCCCCTGCTTTGGCCGCCGTGACCCTGTTGTCAGGATCCCTGGTGGCACATTCGCAACCGTACCCTTCCCAGACGATCAAGATCGTCGTGGGCGCCTCGGCGGGAGGCGTGACCGACATCATCGCCCGGAGCTTCGGCGAGTTCGTGGCCAAGAAGACCGGTGGTCAGGTCGTCGTCGAAAATGTCACCGGCGCGGGAGGAAACGTGGCCTTCGCCCAGGTTGCGAAGGCACCGGCCGACGGATACACCCTCGGCCTCGCCGCCGCCGGGAACATCGTGATCAATCAACACCTGTACGCCAACATGCGCTTCGATCCTGTTGCGGATCTGGCCCCAGTGGCTCCCATCGCCAACGCGCCGCAGGTCGTGGTGGTCGGCTCGGCGGTCCAAGCGGCCTCCTTTGCGGAGTTCTTGAAGGGTGCGAAGGAGAAGCCCGGCGCGATCAACTATGGCTCGGCAGGCCCTGGCACGACCAATCATCTGGCCGGAGCCTTGCTCGGCAAGCTTGCGGGCGTCCAACTCGTTCATGTGCCTTACCGTGGGATTGCTCCTGCAACCACCGATCTCCTGGGTGGCCGCATCCAGATGCTGTCCGTTGCGGTCGCCCCGGTGATTGGATTCATACGCGAGGGCACGATCCGGCCGCTGGCTGTCGCCAGCCGGGAGCGGCTCAAGGATCTTCCCGACGTGCCGACGGCCGCGGAGGCAGGACTGCCGGGATATGAGATGACGACCTGGTTTGGTGTCGTGGCACCGAAAAACACACCCAAGAATGTGATTGACCGTCTCAATGGCCTGGCGCGCGAGATGGTTGCCGACCCTGGGGAGCGGAAGCGCCTCGAGGACAACTTCCTGGTTCCGATGAGCATGACCCCCGACGAGTTCGCCGCCTTGGTGAGAAGTGATGCGGGCACTTGGGGCAAGACGATCGGGGAACTCGGGATCCAGATGAATTGACGGACCGCCACAAGCTGGCGTTCGGAACAGGGAGGCTTCATGGACGAGGCTCTTGCGAAAACTGAAGAGTGGCGCCGTCGCATGCTCAACAAGCTGCTCTTCGTAGTTCAAGCCCAAGCCACCGGGGCTGGCGATCGCTCCAGCCTCCTCCAAGACCATTTGGCGTTCATGACCAGTTTGGAGCAGAGAGGCTTGCTGTTCGCGGCCGGCCCGCTCTTGGATGAGGCGGGCGCGCCGTCAGGCGACGGGCTGGTGATCCTGCGCGCCGGCTCCACCGCCGAAGCCGTCGAGCTGATGGCGGCGGATCCCTATGTCACGGCAGGCCTCCGCACCGTGAAAGTGCGCCCTTGGCGCGTGATGGAAGGATCCGTCACGGTCCGCCTGAGCTACGCGGCCGGCACATTCCAGCTTGATTGATCCGTCCCAGCGGAAGCGGCCATTTCCCGCAGGATATGGGTGAAGATGAGCACGGTGTCCTGATCGCCGTGGCCCCCTTCAACCGCCTGCTCAAAGCAGGCGAGGGCGGTCGAGAAGAGCGGCATGGGCGCATGCAGCCCCTCGGCGAAGGATCTGAATGCGTGGAGGTCTTGAAGCATCATTTTGCTGGATGCCGCACCCGGACCCGGCCGCTCCGTTGCAAGGACAGGAAGGCGACTGCGGAAGACGTCGGACACCACGGAGGATCCGGATAGCGCCTCAAGCAGCAGCTCCGGCCCGATCCCGGCCCGTCCGGCGAGATGCGCGGCTTCTGCCGCAGCAAGGGTGTGGACCGTCAGAAGCATGTTGGCGATGAACTTCAGGCGTGTCCCGTTGCCGAACGGACCACAGTAGGGATGGTGCCCGCTCAAGGCGTCGAGAACATGCCTGATGTTGTCAGCGCAGTTGCGGTCGCCGCTCACCAGGACGATCGCCTTTCGCTGCTTCACATCGGCCGGTCGTCCACTGATTGGGGCATCGAGCAGCCGTCCGCCGTGGTCCTCGACCTCCTTTCTGAGGCTCTCCTTGACCGGAATGGAAGCGGTTGTGACGTCGATCACGATCTGGCCGGGCCTCAGTCCCTGCAGCAGGCCATCCGGCCCGCAAAACACCCCGATCAGGGCGTCCGCCGATGGAAGGCACGTGATCACGACGTCCGACCGCTCCGCAAGGTCCTTTGGGGACCGAGCCGCGCGTCCGCCCATCGCCTCAAATTGCGCCAGTGAACCGCGCCGGAACCCATGCACCGAGAAGCCTCGTCCGATGAGGTTTTCGGCCAGGGCGAAACCGAGATGGCCTAGGCCGATGCAGCCGATGCTTGTCATCAACGTTGTCCCCGATCCTGTTGGGTCGCTCCGCTGCTAGCATGCAGGCGCGCGCGCCGGATCAAAGATATTGCTCTGGCTGCCAACAGAAATTTGCTTTGGCTTTCCCAGATGACCCTCCACACAGTGATGGGAGCTGCTGGAGATTTGCCGGGACGACCTGCGATCGACGGCCTCAAACGGCGCCTGTGTTGCCAAACCGCCTGCTTGGAGGGACCGGGATGACCCAGGATCCGCAGACCATATACCTGGCCGGGAGTCTGGCGGCACATCCACCCTGTCTTGCACCGGACTACCCCTCAACGCGCAGCCGTTCACCCGCGAAGCCCTTGGCTCTGTTGCCGCGTATGCTGGCGGAGATCACAGGGCACGTCGATGGACACGAGAGCGTTTGCCGGAGTGACGCGGACCTGATCCGACGGCATGCGGGCGAGACGCTGGATGAGCGGATCATCGTCACGGGCCGGGTTGACGAAAGTGACCGCCCGATGCCGCGCGCCTTGAGCGAGGTCTGGAAGGCGAGCGCCGCTGGCTGCGACATCCACAATCCCGATCAGCACGACGCGCCCCTTAAAGCAAACTTCGCGGGTGCAGGCCGCGCTGTGATGGATGCTACGTCTTCACGACGATCAAACCCAGAGTTCATCCTTGGCCGATCCACCACAATGCCCGGCGGTCGGGGCGCGCCCCCCGTGGAGGAGCCGTACGATGACTAAGCCTGGGCTGACCCCGTCACAAGCGGTCGGGCGGTTCTTCGCGCACCGCCTGACGCCGCGGCCCGCATACGGGATCTCGGGCCTTGTGCGCAGTGATCTCGGAGCGGGGAGCGCACCCTGCCGGACCATGAATGACGCCCGTCAATCATCCTGCTCGGGCTTGCGTGCATTCCATCTTTCGAAACCATGACGGAGTTCGCAGCCATGAGACGACTGCTCACAATCTGTATGATGCTTGTCTGGCTGGCTCCGCCCGTCCATGCGCAGACAACTCCGGTGCGTGTCATGGTTTTTCCGGGAGGGTTCAACCTTCCGATCTGGATCGCAGAGGAGCAGGGCTTCTTTGCCCAGGAGAAACTCGCGGTTGATGTCCAGCCGACGGCGAACTCGAAATCCCAGATGACGGCTCTCATCCGCGGTGAGATCGACATCGCCATGACCGCGATGGACAACGTTCTCGCCTACGGCACAGGCGGGGTCGGCGCCGAGTCGAGCCAGCAGGCCGATCTTGTTGCCGTGATGGGCGTGGACAGTGGCTTCCAGAATGTTGTGGCGACACGGGAGATCGGCTCCATCGAGGCTTTGCGGGGCAAGTCCGTCGCCGTCGACGCGCCGGACACGGGCTATGCATTCGCCCTGTATGAGATCCTCGAGCGCCACGGACTGCAGCGCTCTGACTACCGGGTGGATTCCGTCGGGGGCAGCCCGAGGCGGTTGGACGCCCTGCGGGCTGGGTCCCAACAGGTGGCGTTGCTGCCAACGCCCCTTGACCTCGTCGCCACCGCCAGCGGTCTCAACGTTCTGGCACGGGTCGACCGTGAACTCGGCGCCTATCAGGGCGTCGTGGCCGCGGTCCGGCGTCGGTGGGCCGACGATCATTCCGCCGTGATCGACGGTTATGTCAGAGCTCTGGTGAAAGCACTGGGATTTCTGCGGGAGCCGAGCAACAGACCGGCTGCGGTTGCCCTCCTCAAAACGCGGGTGGAGGGTATGAGCGAGGACCTCGCCCAAGAAAGCCTTCAGCGCATGCTTGATCCCGTGAGCGGCTTCTCCGCCACCGGCAGGATCGATCCCGGGGCCGTCGGGACAGTGATCACCCTGCGGCGGAAGTACGGCCGAAATCCGGCCAACCTGGCCGAGCCCGGCGCCTACATCAGACCAGCCCTCAATCGGTAGATGGAAGCGGGCCCGGGGCCTCAGACCGGGTCAGGGCCCATGCTTAAGGAGAGAGCCGTGACTGCACTAAGGGTGAACGGAACGGACGTCGCCGTTGCCGCCGACGCGGATACCCCGTTGCTCTGGGTCCTGCGGGATCATCTCGGCCTGACTGGAACAAAGTTCGGTTGTGGTGCCGGCCTATGCGGCGCCTGCACGGTCCATGTCGACGGGGACGCCGTCCGGTCGTGCCAGCTTGCCTGGGGCGACGTCGCGGGACGGGAGGTGACAACCATCGAAGGTCTCGGGCAGGGGGAGCGGACACCGGTTCAACAGGTTTGGATCGAACATGACGTGCCGCAATGCGGCTACTGCCAGCCTGGCATGATCATGGCGGTCTCGGCGCTTCTGCGCACGCGGCCCGATCTGACAAAAGAGGATCTTGTCCAGGAACTCACCAACATCTGCCGTTGTGGGACCTACCTGCGCATCGTCGACGCGAGCCTTGCGGCGGCGCGCCTGATCAAGGAGGGCCGAGGATGACACCCAATGTGAGCCGGCGCGCCGTCCTGAAGGGTGCGGCAGCATGGGGTGGAGCCCTGATCCTTCCGATCTCAGGTCCGGGCCCTGTCACGGCCGCAACCACAGAGCCCACAACCCACTCCTTTCTGTCGGTGGGACCGGATGGCCGAGTGACGGTTCAGTTCTTCCAGGCCGAGATGGGCCAAGGCGTTTACACGCTCTTCGGCAAAGTTGTCGCCGAGGAGCTTGATGTGCCGCTGTCTCAGCTCGACGTCGTTCCCGCCCCGGTCCGAGAGGAATACAGAAACCGTTTTCTCAGCATCCAGGGCACAGGCTTCAGCTCCTCCGCACGCCTGTTTGTCCCGACGCTCAGGCGGGCCGCGGCTCAAGCCAAAGCCATGCTCCTCGCCGCAGCCGCTCAGACGTGGCAAACCGGTCCAGAGGGTTTGACGGCCCATGACGGTCAGGTGACGGATCCCGCAAGTGGGCGCAGCATCGGCTATGGGGACCTTGCCTCGTTGGCCGCGCAGATGCCGCGCCCGGCGTCGCCGGCCCTGAAACCAACGTCAGACTGGCGGATCCTGGGCAAGCCCTCGCCACGCCTGGACGCGGCCGCGAAGGCTGATGGCAGCGCGACCTACGGCATCGATGTGAAGGTGCCGGGGATGGTCCATGCCGCGATCCGGCATGCTCCAGGCTTCGGCAGCCGCGTCACCTCGTTCGAGGAGCCCAGCAGTCCTGGGGTGATCGCGACAGTGAACCTGGGCGACGCGGTTGCGGTTGTTGCCGATCACTGGTGGCAGGCCAAACGTGCGGCCGAGGACCTTTCGGTGACCTTCGCGCCGTCCCCCCACGAGGGACTCGACGACAGAGAGGTCATGACGGCGTTGAGGGCCGCGCTGAACGGCCGTGTCGCGCCGGCCCGCGCCGACGGCGCCGTCTCGCAACACCTGCGCGAGGCCGGCACGGTCGTCGAGGCCGACTACCACGTCCCATTGCTGGCTCACCTGACCATGGAGCCGATGAACTGCACGGCCCGCATCTCGGACGACGGAGTCGACGTCTGGGTGGGGACGCAGTTTCAAGAGCTTGCAAGGACCGCCGCCGCCCAGGCGGCCGGCGTCCCCTCCGAGCGTGTCCGGATTCACAACCAGTTTCTCGGCGGCGGCTTCGGGAGGCGCTGCGAAACTGATTTCGTCGTTCAAGCGGTGACGCTCGCGAAGACCGTCCAAAGGCCGGTCAAGCTTATCTGGAGCCGGGAGGAGGACGTCCAGCATGACTTCTACAGGCCGATCAGCGCAGCCCGCCTCACAGCTGGCCTCGACCCGCAAGGGCGCATCGTCGCGTGGCGCAACACGGTTGTCGGACCGTCCATCCTGAGCCGCATGTTCCCTCAACGGGTTCAGAACAACATCGATCCGACTTCGCTGCAGGGTGCGATCGATCTGCCGTATCGCACCGGCAGCCTTGAGGTGAACTATGCGCTCGTGGACTCAGCCATTCCGTTCGGCTGGTGGCGATCAGTCGGGCATTCGTCGAACGGCTTCTTCATCGAAAGCTTCATCGATGAGATCGCTGCCGCGGCGGGGCAAGACCCTCTGGAATTCCGTCGCGCCCATGTCGCGCACGACACGCGCGCGCTGGCGGTTCTGGATCGAGTGGCGGCTCTGTCGGATTGGGCGGACCGGCATGCGTCCGGCCGCCACCTGGGGCTGGCGTTCGGACACGGCTACGGAAGCTACGCCGCGGCCGTCGCCGAAGTCGCGATGGTGAACGGCAGCCCGTCCGTGACGCGCATTTTCGCCGTGGCGGACTGCGGCGTGATCCTTGATCCGGCAAGCTTCGAAGCCCAGCTGCAGGGCGGGCTCATCTTTGGGTTATCGGCGGCGATGTGGGGTCGCATCGATGTCAGGCAGGGCAAGGTCGAGCAGAGTAACTTTCATGATTGTCGCGTGGTGACGCTCAGCGATGTGCCAGAGATCATCGTGGAGACAGTCGCATCGAGCGAATCGATCGGGGGTGTGGGAGAGGTGATGACGCCGCTGGTCGCCCCCGCTGCCGCGAACGCGCTGTTCGCGGCGACGGGGCAGCGGAAGCGGTCGCTGCCTCTTGTGGAGGACAGCTAAGCGACTGGGTGGCTCTTCTTCAAAGAACCGGAGGCCCTTCGCCTCGATCCCGCGAACGCCAACCCGGTCGAACGCTCGCCGGAGATTAAACGCCTCGTAAGCAAACAAGGTCGGGTGGAGAACCCCGACGGATCCGGCGCAGGACCCTTGACATCTTCGGAGCGGTTGGATGCTCCTCGTCGGGAACGGGAAGGTTGATCAGGTAGGTGGGCGAAGAGTCCTTGCTATAGGTCTCCACGAATGATCCCAAGCGCAGGATGTTGAAGCGGTATCGGCCAATCGCGGTCCAGGCCTCAATCCGTGGCGACGTGTCTGAAAAGGCAGATCAAAGAATTTCCACTGGCGGATGGCGGAAATCTGTTCTGGCTCGGGCCTGTTCTGGCCGTCATTGTGAGTGCCCGCGCCGCGTGAAACTGACCGGGATATAGCGATTCTTTGCGTTGAGCCGAAACAGAACGGCGCAGGGTCGAGCAAAGCCGGTCATGGGAGTCCTCCAGTCGCGTCGGAGGGTCGGCGTTTGGAGAACGACAAGATCTTCGGAGTGGTGGAGGGTTGAGTGGTGGCACAGGCTGAGGGCGATGGTCGACCGGTCGCCTCAGCGGCATGCGTGGCTGCCGAAGACGAGTGAGCTCGTCCAAGGGACAGTGGCGATCGTCGTCGCAACTCGTCAGCAACCCGCGCCTCAAGGACACGTTGGGCTAGCTTGCCGCGAGAGGAGTCGAACATGATCAATAGATTCCGAGTACGCGTGGCTGATCCGCAGAGCCTCGCCGGCGGACTTGTTCTGGTGGTCTTGACGGCCCTCGCGCTTTGGCTGACGCAGGATCTCGATCAGGGCACGCTTAACGCCATCGGGCCAGCCATGCTGCCCCGGTGGCTCGCCGTCGGGGTGGGCCTGTCGGGCTTGGCTCTCCTGGCTGCCGCCTTCCTCAAGGACGGCAATCGGCTCGAGCGCTGGAGCCTGCGCGGGCCGGTCTTCGTGATCGGGGCCATTCTGGCCTTTGCGTTCACCATCCGCGGCTATGCGATCGGTTCCCTGGTCATTCCCAGTCTCGGTCTTCTGGTCGCCGGTCCCTTGGCCATCATCATCGGCGGCTATGCCACGCCCGAGGCGCGCCTGCGCGATCTCGTCATCCTCTGCTTGAGCCTTACCCCGTTCTGCATGGTGCTGTTTGGGGATCTCCTGAACCTGCCCATTCCGGTCTTCCCCCAGGCGCTCACCAGCTTGTTCCCGCCCGACTGGTCGCAGAAAGCCGTGTTGCGGGCGACGGCCGCCATCCTAACCGCGGCCGCCGTGATCGTGCTCCTGGCGACGCGCGGTCGGCGTCGCGGCCCGGTTGATGTCACCGACCACAGCGGGAGGATCTGATGGGTGATCTGTTCTCCAACCTGAGCCTCGGCTTCGGGGTGGCGCTGACCCCCATCAACCTGGGGCTCGCCTTCCTGGGCTGCCTTGTGGGCACGCTCATCGGCGTGCTGCCAGGCGTCGGCCCGATCGCCACCATCGCCATGCTGCTGCCCATCACCTTCGGGCTCGACCCGACCGGCGCACTCATCATGCTCGCTGGCATCTATTACGGCGCCCAGTACGGCGGCTCGACCACGGCGATCCTCGTCAACATCCCGGGCGAGGCGACCTCGGTGGTCACCGCGCTTGACGGTCACCAGATGGCCCGCCAGGGCCGCGCCGGCGTGGCGCTCGGCATCGCGGCCATCGGCTCCTTCTTTGCCGGCACGGTGGCAACCCTGGTCATTGCCGCACTGGGGGCTCCGCTCACGGGCTTGGCCCTGGTCTTCGGCCCGACCGAGTATTTCTCCCTCATGGTCATGGGCCTCGTCTTTGCGGTGGTGCTGGCGCGCGGCTCGATCCTCAAGGCCGTGGCCATGATCCTGGTGGGCGTTCTGCTCTCCACCGTCGGCACGGATCTGGAGACCGGCGAGGAGCGGATGACCTTCGGCCTGCCGTTCCTGGCCGACGGCATCGACTTCGCGGTGCTCGCCATGGGTCTTTTCGGCATCGCCGAGATCATGCGCAATCTGGACCACACCGAGACCCGCGACGTGGTGCGCCAGGCGATCGGGCGCCTGCTTCCGAACAGGGACGACTTCAGGCAATCCTACAAGCCGGTGCTGCGCGGCACCTTCATCGGCGCCATCCTCGGCATCCTGCCCGGCAGTGGCGCGGTGCTCGGACCCTTCGCCGCCTATACGCTCGAGAAGAAGCTTGCCAAGGATCCCAAACGCTTCGGTCGCGGCGCCATCGAGGGTGTGGCGGGACCTGAATCCGCCAACAATGCCGGCGCGCAGACCTCGTTCATCCCGCTGCTGACGCTCGGCATCCCGCCGAATGCCGTGATGGCCCTCATGGTGGGTGCCATGACCATCCACGGCATCATCCCGGGCCCGCAGGTGATGACCAAGAACCCGACCCTGTTCTGGGGCATGATCGCCTCCATGTGGGTGGGCAACCTGATGCTGCTCATCATCAACCTGCCGCTGGTGGGCATGTGGGTGCGGCTGCTCAAGGTGCCGTACCGGCTGATGTTCCCGGCGATCCTGATGTTCTGCTGCATCGGCATCTACTCGATCAACTCGCTGCCCACCGACGTGATGTTCATCGGCTTCTATGGGCTGGTAGGCTACATGCTGATCAAGTTCGGCTTCGAGCCCGCCCCACTGCTGCTCGGCTTCGTGCTCGGCAAGCTGATGGAGGAGAACTTAAGACGCGCTCTCATCATCTCGCGCGGCTCGCTGGAAACCTTCATCACCCATCCCGTCAGCGGGAGCTTGCTGGCCATCGCGATCATTCTGCTCGTCGTCGCCCTCCTGCCTTCCATCCGTCGGGGAAGGGAGGAGGTGTTCGTCGAGGACTGAACCACAGGATACACGTTCAGGATGCGGCTGGCACGATTTCCAACCCCGGCCGCAGCCATGTGAAACCGTAATCTTCGACCTTCAATTTTCATTCCGGGGCCTTTCCATGAATCCTGTCGTCATTGCTGTCGCGATCACCGGCTCGGTGCCACGCAAGAAGGACAATCCTGCGGTGCCGATCGTGCCGTCAGAGCAGGTGGAGAGCACGCGGGAGGCGTACGACGCCGGAGCGACACTCGTGCATGTCCATGTCCGCAATGACGACGAGACTTCCTCGTCCGACCCGGAGCGGTTCCGTCAGGTGCAGGAGGGGGTGAACCGTCTCTGCCCGGGGATGATCGTCCAGTTCTCCACCGGCGGACGCGGTCGTGATCCGTCGCAGCGCAGCAGTTCGCTGTACCTGAAGCCGGATATGGCCTCGCTGTCGACCGGGTCGGTGAACTTTCCGACTATCGTGTATGAGAACCACACCACTCTCGTGGAGCAGATGGCCGGCACGATGAAGGAGTTCGGCGTCAGACCTGAGATCGAGATTTTTGATCTCTCGCATTTGCACGGGGCAAGGCGTCTGGCGGACAAGCACCTCCTGGATGAGCGTCCGCACATCCAGTTTGTCATGGGCGTCCAAAACGCCATGCCGGCTGATGAGCGCCTGCTTGATATTCTGGTTTCCGAAGCCAAACGCCTGTTTCCAGCCTGCACCTGGACTGCGGCAGGGATCGGGCGACATCAAGCGGCAGTGATGGATTGGGCACTCGCCCGTGGTGCCGATGCTGTGCGCACTGGCCTGGAGGACAACATCCGGGTCACCAAGGAGCGACTTGCCGCATCTAACGCGGAACTGGTGACGCTTGCCGTCGAGGCGGTACGCCGCCACGGCCGGCATGTGGCCAAGGCCGATGAGGCCCGCGCGATCCTGGGGCTGAAGCCTGCCACAGATGTGCAGGTCGCCTGACGCCGATGACGTTCGCGGCCCTCGATTCCTTGATCACTGGCCCGCTGTTCGCTACCACGGGCATGCGCACGGTCTTCTCGGACCGTGCGCGGCTTGTGGCCATGCTGCGCATGGAAGCCGCGCTCGCCCGGGCGCAAGCTGGCCTGGGCTTGGTGCCGGATGGGCTTGCGCCCGCGATTGAAGCCATCTCGCCCGAGGACCTCAATCTTGAGGCTCTGGGAGAGGGGACTGCTTTGGCCGGTGTACCGGCCATCCCGTTCGTCAAGGCGGTTCAGGCTAGGCTGCCGCCAGCGCTGGAGGTGTCGTTCCACAAGGGAGCCACGACCCAGGATGTGGTCGATACGGCTCTGGTCCTTCAGATGCGGGATGCCCTCGACGCGATCGAGGCCGATCTCGCCGTTATTCTTGACGGGCTATCCCGCTTGGCCGCCGAGCACCGGAACACCCCTTGTGCCGGACGCACCTATGGCCAGCACGCGGCGCCGATCACCTTCGGGTTCAAGGTTGCCGCATGGCTCACCGGCATATGCGAGACGGCGGCACAGCTGCCCTGTTTACGCAAGCGTGTGCTGACAGCATCCCTCGGAGGGCCGGTCGGCACGCTGGCCGGGCTTGGCGATAAGGGCCCCGCTGTGATGGAGGCCATGGCGCGCGAACTCGGGCTGGGAACAGCTTCCGTCGCCTGGCATACGCTTCGGGCGCGAATGGTTGAGACCGGCACGTGGCTCGCGACATTGATTGGCACCCTGGCCAAGATGGCTGTCGATATCGTTCATCTGGCTTCAACTGAGGTCGGGGAAGTGGCAGAGCCGTATGTGCCGGGTCGGGGCGGCTCCTCGGCCATGCCGCACAAACGCAATCCGGTCTCGTCAACGGTCATCCTGGCCTCCCAAGCCGCGGCCAAGGGGCACCTCGTCACGCTCCTTGATGCCATGGCGGCGGCGCACGAACGGTCCGCAGGTGGATGGCATGGCAAGTGGCATGCGTTGCCGTCACTCTTTGGGCTGGCCTCAGGCGCGCTTCACGAAGCACGCTCGCTGGCCGGGGGACTGATCATCCATTCCGATCGAATGCGGGCCAATCTGGATCTCACCCAAGGCCTTCTCTTCGCCGATGCGGCCGCAGCTCGGTTGGCCCCCCATCTTGGGCGCGAGGAGGCCCATAACCTCGTGGAACATGCGGCAGGGGAAGTGCGCCGGACGGGGGAGGACCTGAAGACCGTTCTGGCTCGGCTGACCCCGGTCGGCAGCGAGGACGCCTTCGATCTGACAGCCGCGATCCAAGCCTCCGGCCTCTGGGTCGACCGCGCTCTCGCCGAAGCCATCCATATCCGAAGCAGTCTCTCACACGAGCGGTGACCCAGTGCCTCTAATCTCAGCCAATGGTACCGAACTTTTCTACGAGCTGAGTGGGCCTACCGGCGCACCGGTTGTCGTCTTTTCGAACTCCCTCGGCACCACGATGGCCATGTGGGATGCCATCGTTCCGGCCTTGCGCGGACGCTACCGTGTTTTGCGGTACGACACGCGTGGACACGGCCGCTCGCCGGTCCTCGACCAGGCCATCGTGATTGAGGACTTGGCAGCCGACCTCATTGGGCTCCTCGACGGCTTAGGGATCGAACGCGCTCATGTGGTTGGTTTGTCTCTTGGAGGAATGACGGGTCAGGCCCTGGCCAGCCGCCATCCGGATCGGGTGACCAGCCTCACCTTGATGGCGACTACCGCCTACATGCCGACGCAAGCCTCCTGGGAGGAGCGGGCATCCCTGGTACGGGGGCAGGGGACGGGTGCGATTGTCGAGGCCACCATGGGCCGCTGGTTCACGCCGGACTATCCGGCGCAGGTGCCGGAACGCGTCGCTCCGGTACGCGAGGCGTTCATCGGCATTGATCCGGTGGGTTACGCAGTGTGCTGCAATGCCATCGGTCGCATGGATCTCAGGCCGGCTCTCGACAAGATTTCGGCTCCCACGTTGGTGATCGCGGGAGCCGATGATCCCGCCACGCCTGTTGCCATGGCGGAGGAGATCCGGTCCCACATTGCGGATGCCGAATTGATTGTTCTGCCTCGCGCCGCGCATCTGTTGGCCGTCGAACAGGCCGAGAAGGTCGGCGCCTATCTGGTCTCATTCCTGGACCGGGGGCAAGAGACCATCAACGATGCAACCGTCGGTCCGGTCCCGTTTGAGACCGGGCTTCTGAACCGCAAGAGCGTCTTGGGCGAGGACCATGTGGAGCGCTCCCTGGCCAAGGCCGGAGCCTTTGCCCAACCCTGGCAGGACTTCATCACCCGAACCGCCTGGGGTGAGGTGTGGGGAGATCCGCGCCTTCCCTGGAAGACACGCTCGCTCGTGACACTGGCCATGATGGTGGCCTTGCACCGCGAGGAGGAGTTCAAGCTGCATGTCAGGCCCGCGCTGAGGAATGGAGTGACGGCCGGCGAGTTGCAGTCGCTTCTCTTGCAGAGCGCAATCTATGCTGGGGTTCCAGCCGCAAACGCGGCGTTTCGCTGGGCCCGTGACGTACTCGGTGAGGAGCTGGCGTGAGGATTGATTTATCCGAACATCAGGACGATGACCAAGGCCTGAAGCGCCGGTTCAAGGTTCCGCGTCCGGTTGGCACGCGGGTGCAGCATCAGCAAAGGCTGGAAGAGACAGCGACGCTTCCTCGGCCTGCAACAGCCTGGCAAATTCTCCAACGTCCACTCCAAAACGGCGGGCGCTCGCGAGTTGAGGCACGAGACAGATATCGGCAAGCGTCGGCGCATCACCGAAACAAAATGGCCCAGGCTGGTCCGTGATCATGTGTTCGCATGCCCTGAGTCCTTCGGCGTTGATCCACGCAGCCCATTCGGTCACACGGTCCGGCTCGACGCCCATGCTCTTGAGCCGGGTGAGAACCTTAAGGTTCTGGATGGGATGCGTGTCACACGCGATCGCAAGCGCGAATGAGCGCACGTGGGCCCTCTGGATCATGTCGCGAGGAAGAAGAGGTGGATCCGGGCGAAGCTCGTCAAGCCACTCGATGATCGAGAGGGACTGGGTCAGGACCGTCTTATCATCGAGCTCCAGTGCCGGAACCAAGCCCTGCGGGTTCAATGTCAGATACGCCGGGTCAAGCTGCTCGCCACGGCGCAAATGATGAAACACGTGCTCGACGGGAAGCTGCTTGAGATTGAGAGCGATTCTGACCCGGTAGGCAGCCCCGCTCCTGAAGTATCCGTGAAGGCGCATCAAGGTCTCCTCTCATGGCTTGACACCATACAAGAACACCGTATGCTGTCAATAAGTATACTGATGATTTTGCCATACTGTGCCCTGGACGTCATCGGGGCGGCTCCACCGGAGAGGTTATGATGCGGGAACACGTTGTGCGGGATACCCCCGAGCGCCAAGCCTTCTATGCAAAGATCGACAAAGAGAATCTCACACCGCTCTGGACGGTGATGGGCGCCTTGATCACACCAGAGCCCAAGAGCACGTGCCAGCCGGCGCTGTGGGGGTTCGAAGCCATAAAGAATCACATGTTGGAAGCTGGCGCCCTGATCACCGCAAAAGAAGCGGAGCGCAGGGTGCTGATCCTGGAGAACCCGGGTCTCCGCGGGCAATCGAAGATCACGACATCCCTCTACGCGGGTGTGCAGCTCGTGATGCCGGGCGAGGTCGCCCCAGCTCACCGACACTCGCAATCTGCTCTGCGGTTCGTGCTTGAGGGCACGGGAGCTCATACGGCCGTCGACGGCGAGCGGACGATCATGCACCCCGGTGATTTTGTGATCACGCCCTCCAGGGCTTGGCATGACCATGGCAACCAAACGGATGAGCCAATGTTCTGGCTCGACGGCCTCGACATCCCTGTCGTGCAGTTTCTTGATGCCTCATTCGCTGAAGGAATGGACGAGGACGAGCAGCCGCTCGCACGGCCCGAGGGTGACTCGTACGCTCGGTACGGACACAATCTGCTGCCTGTGGATCTCAAACGGGCCACGAAAGCCTCACCGGTCTTCAACTATCCTTACGCTGAGACACGGGAGGCGCTGGAGCGGATGCGCGGCCGAAACGACTGGGATCCCTGCCACGGCCTCAAGCTCCAGTACACAAATCCGATCGACGGCGGATATGCCATGCCGACGATCGGCACATTCATACAGATGCTTCCGAAAGGCTTCACGACCTCACGCTATCGATCAACGGATGCGACCGTTTTCGTGCCGATTGAAGGACGTGGGCGAAGCCGGGTTGGAGAGACCGTCCTCGAGTGGGGAGCGAAGGACGTCTTTATTGTTCCGAGTTGGCACCATGTTGTCCATGAAGCTGACGAAGACGCCGTTCTGTTCTCGTTCTCGGACCGGCCGATCCAAGAAAAGCTCGACCTCTTTCGCGAGGATCGCGGCAATGCGTGAGAGTACAATGCCGCGCTTTGCTATCGCTGCGCCAGAGCAGCCCTCCGTCGCCGTCGCAGGAACCGATGAGCGCTTTCCTGTCCGGCGCATCTTCTGTGTTGGGCGAAACTACGCTGCCCATGCCCGAGAGATGGGAAAGGACCCTGAACGCGAGCCTCCCTTCTTTTTCACGAAGCCCGCTGATGCCGTTGTGGACTCCGGAACCGTCGTCGCGTACCCGCCGGAAACCAGCGATTTCCACTACGAAATAGAGTTGGTTGTGGCTATTGGGCAAGCAGGGAGCGACATTTCTGCCCAATCCGCCCTTGAGTTTGTCTGGGGGTATGCAGTCGGCATCGACCTTACGCGCCGTGATCTTCAATTGGAGGCTCGTGACAAGGGTCGCCCATGGGACTGGGGAAAGGCGTTTGATCAATCCGCGCCAATCGCCCCGCTCATTCGCGCAGATGCGTCAGGTCACCCGAACAAGGACCGGATCTGGCTGGCCGTCAACGGGGAGACCAAACAGGATGCGAACCTCGACGAGCTGATCTGGTCTGTTCCAGAGATCATCTCGCTCCTTTCGCGTTCTATGGCTCTGAAGCCTGGAGACCTCATAATGACTGGAACTCCGGCGGGTGTTGGTCCGGTTGTGCCGGGAGATGTCATCACCGGTGGCATCGATGGCTTAGGAACCATTGAGATCGCGATCGGAGCCATGCACCGCCCATAGAGTCTTGTTTATTCCGGTGATGCGCGGTTCTTTCCTCGATCATCGCAGAAGGGATCCGTCTGTCCTTGCCCCGACACTTTTCAGCGCTGCGCCAAAGTACGTTCCCGACAGATGCCGGGCTGGCATTCACACCAATCGCGTCTCGGAGTGTGCCGCGCAACTCTCCGGGCAGACGGGAAGGCGGGAGGTACCTTGGTCCCCCCCGCAAGTTCCGCGAGCCCGGCCGGAACAATGGCTTCAGTGATTCGAAGAAGGAGGGAGAATGCATATAGATCTCAATTCGGACCTTGGAGAGGGGTTCGGGCCCTACAAACACGGGGACGATGAGGCGATGCTTCGTCTCGTTTCATCAGCGAATGTGGCCTGCGGAGGCCATGCTGGAGATCCAGACCTGATGTCCCACACCTTCTCATTATGCAAGAGCCTAGGCGTCGCCGCCGGTGCGCATCCTGGGTTTCCGGATCTGTTCGGCTTCGGTCGGCGACGAATTCCATGCAGCGTCGTCCAAGTGGAGAACCTCGTCGCCTACCAGATAGGCGCTGCTCAGGCCGTGGCGCGACTGGCCGGGTGCAGTCTCAACCACGTCAAGGCCCATGGCGCGCTCGGCAACTGGATCTCTGAGGATGAGAGTGTCGCTCGGGCGTTTGCACGGGCCGTTCGCGCCGTTGATCCGCTGCTAACCATCCTCGCTATCGCTGCGACGGCAGGAGAGCGTGGGGCAGAGCTGGAGGGCGCACGTTTCGTCCGCGAGATCTATGCAGACAGAGCTTACACCGATGAGGGGCTCTTGGTCCCGCGGGACCAACCTGGTTCCGTCCTCCATGATCCGGAACAGATCGCCGAACGAGTGCTCGTGATGCTGGCTGAGAAAGCGGTAATCTCGACATCCGGCAAGCGCGTTCCGACCGCGATCGACACCGTGTGCATCCACGGAGACACACCCAATGCTGTCGGAATCGCCAAAGTCCTTCGCGCCAAGCTTGAGCAGGAGGGCATCATCGTTCAGCCCTTCGCCGGTCCGGAACGGGCGGGAACGGTTTCGTGAAAGGAATGGCCGCAGGATATTGCTCGTCGCGCTATGACACGCAGCCTGGGCTGCATCGCACGGATGGCGCAATCGAACAGCTTGCACATGCGGCACCCGCACGTGCGGCGGACACAGCCTGCCACCATCGATGTTACGAGCGGCAGATTGACAGCGTACTGATGAATGTTAGAGTGCGGGGCAGCATCGAGGTGTGACCTGTCGGGACACCGGCGCCACGACGTATGAAACTCCATAGAAGAGAAGCGGAAATGAGCAACAACGCCACCCTGGAGAATGCTCTCCGAGACCTCGTGATAGCAAATCGCATTCTCGCCCGCGAGGGTGTCATCGATGACTATGGCCATGTCAGTATCCGGAACCCCCAAAATCCGGATCACTTTTTCATCTCGCGGTCTCGCAGCCCGGAAATCGTCGACCTGCAAGACATCATGGAGTTTACGCTTGAGGGAGATCCGATCGACCAGCGCGGTCGTGTGATGTACTCTGAGCGTGTGCTGCATGGGGCGATTTACAGGGCCCGAGCCGACGTGAACGCCGTGACGCACCATCACGCCCGGGCTGTTCTGCCATTTACGAATACCAAACAGCCTCTGCGCCCGATCTTCCACATGGGGTCCGTTATCGGCGCCGAGGTTCCGGTGTGGGACAGCCAGCCGGAGTTCGGCGACACGAATATGCTCGTCGACGATGCGCGCAAAGCGGAGTCGCTCGCTCGTTCGCTTGGTCAGAGGCGTACTGTCATGCTCAGGGGGCACGGTGCCGTTTGCGTCGGTGACAACATCCGCGCGGCTGTGTTCACCTCGATCTACATGAAAGAGAACGCAGAACTTTTACTGCAGACTCTCCCATTGGGCGAGCCGATCTATTTGACACCCGGAGAGACCGAAGAAACAGCAAGAATGCTTTTGAGCCCACAGATCCTCCAGCGCTCATGGGACTACCGGCTCGCGCGAGCGGGCTTCCGCGGCCTATAGGGCCAATTGAAAGATCCGCCGCAAATTCGAGACTGCAAAAGGTATCAGTCGATGAGCGCCAACGATGCACAATCCCACAGCCCCTTGCCTCCGGACTCGCCTCTCATAGAGCGACCGGTGAAATCAGCAGCGGATGCCTACTTCGGCAGTGATCTCGTCGCTGAGACGCTCCGGGCGATCGGAGTGCCGTACATTGCGTTGAACCCCGGGGCGAGTTTCCGCGGTTTGCATGACAGCCTCGTCAACCACCTCGGCAATGAACGGCCGCAGATTCTTCTGTGCTTGCACGAAGAGCATGCAGTCGCCATTGCCCACGGCTATGCCAAGGTGACCGGCAAGCTGATGGCGGCGGCCGTTCACTCGAACGTTGGACTCATGCATGGCACCATGGCGATCTTCAATGCCTGGTGTGACCGGATGCCGGTCCTGGTGCTTGGCGCGACCGGCCCGGTGGACGCAGCCAAGCGGAGGCCGTGGATCGATTGGATCCATACAGCTCGCGATCAGGGGAGTCTGGTACGTTCCTACGTCAAGTGGGATGACCAGCCGGCATCACCTGCAGCGGCACAAGAAGCCCTTTTACGGGCAGCTTGGATCGCAGGAACTGGCCCGAAAGGTCCTGTTTACGTGAACCTGGATGCCGAGATGCAGGAAGCGCGGCTCGACGTCCCCCTGCAGGTTAAAGCGACGCGGTTTCTGCCGCGTGTATCCCAATCACCCGGTGTGCAGCTTGCCCGCGCGGTCACGGACGTCATCAGTCGCGCCACCCGCCCGGTTCTGCTCGTCGGCCGTGTCTCCCGCAGCACGGAAGCATGGGCCGCTCGCGTTGCTTTGGCCGAGCGGATTGGCGCTCGGGTCGGAACCGACCTGAAGGTTGCTGCAGGCTTTCCGACAGATCACCCACTGCACGTGGGGGCGCCGGGCCTTTTTCCAGGAGCCCCTCTGCTGGAAGAGCTCCAACGGGCCGACGTTGTGGTGTCCTTGGATTGGGTGGATCTTGCGGGAACGTTGGCGCAGGCCTTCCCTGGCGGCGTGCCAGAGACGACGACGGTTGTTCAGATCTCCCTCGACCAAAATTTGCACAACGGATGGAGCATGGACCACCAGGCTCATCCTGCTGTCGACCTGTTTGTTGCGGCGGATCCTGACGAGGCGGTCGAAGCGGTGCTTTCCGGCTTGGGGGCGGCCGCTGCAACCAACAGGGAGAGGCCAGGATCCAGCCCATCGCGACGAGCGGATTCCTCTTCTCCGGTCATTACTGTCGAGCTACTTGGCACAACGCTTCGGAGCGTTTTGCATGATCGCGAAGCCTCGCTCCTCCACCTGCCGCTCTCTTGGAACGCAGAGGTTTGGCCATTCCGACACCCATTAGACTATCTTGGAAGCGACGGTGGGGGTGGTATCGGCAGTGGTCCCGGGATCTCGGTCGGTGCCGCGCTTGCCCTGCGTGGCACCGGACGACTTCCGATCGCGGTGCTAGGGGACGGGGACTTTCTGATGGGAGTGACCGCGCTTTGGACCGCTGCCCACTACCGCGTCCCCTTGCTGCTCGTGGTTGCCAACAACCAGTCCTTCTACAATGACGAGATCCACCAGGAGCGCGTTGCTCGGATGAGAGGGCGCCCGGTGGAGAATAAGTGGATCGGCCAGCGCATGATTGATCCGGAGCTCGACCTGCTGGGAATGGCTCAGGCACAAGGAGCGAGCATCTTCGGCCCCGTCAAATCGGCGGCCGATCTGGCAGATACACTCACAGCCGCCGTTGCCGCTCTGGACGCAGGTCGCATCGTCGTGGTCGATGTGCGGGTGGCGCCAGGCTACACGCCTTCGACGGTAGCGGCTCTGACGAGATCGGGTGAACCTAAGAAGTGAGCCGATGGTTCGCAGGAAAGCCGCCCGGGCGCCAAGAGTGAAGAAATCGCAACCCACAAAGGGTTCTCATCATGATGAATAAGGTCGAACGCGCAGAAACTCTGGAAACAGGACCAGGTGGCCGCTCCCCCTGGGCCCCGACCTTCAACGGCCAACGGCTTAATCTGACTTTGGCCATGAGCGACTATGATCATGTCCGCGACTTGATGGATGGCGAGGTGCGGCCAGAGGGCCTCAGTCTGCTGCCGCTGAAGCTTCCGGTCGAAGAGATCTTTTTTCGAACGATCAAGTTTCGCGAATGGGAGGTCTCGGAGATGTCTCTTGCGAAGTACGTCTCACTTCTCTCGCAGGGAGACCTGTCCCTGACAGCCATCCCTGTCTTTCCTTCGCGACTGTTTCGCCATTCCTCGATCTACGTGCGGGCGGACGGGCCTGTCCGGGAGCCCGCCGATCTGGCTGGCCGGCGAGTAGGGCTGCCAGAATGGGCCCAAACCGCTGCCATCTACTCACGAGGCTTCCTCGCGCATCAATTTGGACTGAGGCTCGACTCGATCGAATGGATACAGGCCGGTGTAAACGAACCGGGTCGCATGGAGAAGGTAGCGCTCAAACTCCCTCCGAATATACGCTTGACTCCACGGCCCGACCGCACCCTCGACGAGATGCTTCTATCAGGCGATCTCGACGCAGTTCTGACAGCCCACCCACCGAAAGCCTTCAAGGACGGCAACCCAGCGATTCGCCGCTTGTTCTCGGACCATCGCGAGGTCGAACAATCCTACCATTCAACAACCGGCGTGTTTCCTATCATGCATACCGTCGCAATCCGCCGTGACGTTCTGGACCGCTTTCCTTGGGTTGCAATGAGTCTCTTCAAGGGTTTCCAGGAGGCGAAGAAGCGAAGCTTGAACAGACTTGCTGAAATGACCGCCAGCCGTTTTCCCCTGCCATGGATCCAGAGCGCAGCCTCGGAAGCGAGCTCCCGCTTTGGATCCGATATCTGGCCGTATGGCCTGGACGCGAATCGTCCAACACTCGACGCATTCCTCGCCTATGCGTTCGAACAGGGCGTATGCCATCGTCGGCTCACGGTTGGGGAACTGTTTGCGCCTGAGACAACTGTGGCTTTCAGGATTTGATCCTGGACGTGGAGGTGCCATCGGTGGCTTGCAAGACGCGGTGACGACAATGGATGTCCGGCAACTCACCTACTTCGTGAAGATCCTCGAGTTGCGCAGCTTCACCAAGGCCGCCTCGGAACTGCGGATCGCCCAGCCAGCGCTTGGGCTTCAAATCCGAAAGCTTGAGGACGAGCTCCAGGTTCAGCTTCTCGTTCGCCACTCACGCGGAGTTGAGGCCACAAAGGCGGGTGCATTGCTCCTGGAACTGGCCCGTGACATTCTGCAGCGCATAAACTGCGCGAAGCAGGCTCTGCGCGATCTCGACCGACGGCCCTACGGAAAAGTAGTGCTGGGAATGACACCGAGCGTTAACTACATGCTTGCGGGACAACTCATTGCAGTGTGCAGCCATGAGGTGCCCGACGTGTCACTCGCCATTGTCGAGGAGATGAGTGCAAACCTTACTGAATGGGTCAGCGCACGGCGCCTTGATCTCGCTCTCGCGTATCGCAGCGATACAGTCCACGATCTCGTGTTCGAGCCTCTGCTGGTCGAGGATCTATACTTTGTAACAGGACCGGAACACAAGGCAGGAGACACCGTCAAACTTGTCGAGGTTGCCGCAAGCCGCCTGATACTACCAAGCCTTCCTCATGGTATCCGCCGTTTGGTGGAGAGCCATGCAGCAGCAACGGGCGTTCATCTTGATATCAGCTTCGAGATGGTGTCCGTACCGACGATCAAGGAATTGGTAGGGCAGGGCGTTGGCACCACGATCCTGCCTTTCGGCGCCATCCGGCGCGAGATCGAAGCAGGTATCTTGAAAGCCAGCCTGATCATAGAGCCGCAGATCACGCGGCCATTGTTCCTCGTGAGCTCGCAGCAGAAACCACCATCCAAAGCGGTTGCAACCGTGCGCGATATAATCTCCAGGCTAGTCGCGGAGGAAATGCGTCGCCACGGCGTTTGGCATCCTCCCAGGCCTACCCTCCAGACCGGCCCGACCGTCGCGTCGTGACGGCGCGTCCTTAAGGCGCTTGGGCCCGTTCAGCTATGTTGGAGAGCACACCTCTGCGTTGCGTAATGTGCCTCTCGTATTCGCCTAAGGAAGCTCTGGCATGAGCAGATCTTCGCCCGAATTCCGGAACATACCATTGAAGGCCATTTCGGTATCAGCGTACGGCATGGCCGGCCAGCCTGATCCTGCCTCGGGCATCATGTGGGGCGTTGGCGCTGAGGGCTGGTTTGAGTACCGCCTTCAGGACTTCGCGAGTGCAGCCTGCTGGGCCAAATCGCAGTCACGCACAGCATGCCCCGACGGGTACATAGAAAAATCGCTTCAGTGGGTGGGTTCGGCACTCTGGACGCCGACAAGGACTTCGGCTCTGAGCAGCTTCACCAAGAGCTGGATGCTCGCCGCGCCAGGCTGTCAGCCCGTCAAAGCGAGTCGCGGGTCGACGTTTGTCTTTGGCTCCGCCGCGCACCGCTCGCGGCATGTGGTCGAGGACGTCCTTTGCGACCCGTGGCAGTCGCGCCGCATCGCAGCCTGCCACGGCAAAACGGATCAGACCTTCTCTCAGCTATTGTCTGTCTCGCGTCCAGCCTCATGGTTCTTGATCGAGCATCCAACAGCCGTATTCCATCAGCTTTGTCGACCATATCAGGCGAATGGCACTGACCACAAGGTAGATTGACATAATGCATATAGCAAGTATGCTGACGAAATGATTGAACGGGCACTGCCCCATAGGTCCGATAAGAGACCTGAATGTACCAAACGAAGCAATGCGAAGGAGGAACCCTATGCACCCGAACCACTGTCGCAGCCGTGATCTGACGACACGCTATCCTTGTGAACCGACCAGACGCAATTAGGCCAGCGGCGGAGTCGACAATGACTTGGTTTGCGATTCTAGCTAAACGCGACGTCTTATCGGGCTTGATGTTCGTAGCTTGGGGGGCCATCGGTCTTTGGCTTGCGCGTGGGTACCCGACCGGGTCCTTGCTACGGATGGGTCCGGGCTATCTCCCGATCGTGCTCTGCTGGATCCTCATTGTCCTTGGGACCGCCATTTGCCTGCGGGCAGTCTGGCGGTCTGCAGAGAAGATGGAGCCTTGGCATTGGCGTCCACTGCTTCTGATCCCGGCAGCGCTGCTGGTCTTTGCTTTCCTGATTAAAGCGTCGGGCCTGTTGGCAGCCGCGTTCATGGTGGTCGTTTTAAGCGCGTTCGGCGGGCACGATTTTCGTCTGAAGGAGGTCACGCTCCTGGCACTTTTTCTCGCGATCGCCGCTATTGCGCTCTTCATTTACGGTCTTGGGCTGCCGCTGGCCATCTGGCCGATCAGAGGATGAGGTGAGATGGAACTCTTCACGAATCTGGCTCTCGGTCTGAGCGTCGCCCTAAGCCCGGAGAACATTCTGTTCTGCCTGTTAGGGACGCTCATAGGCACGATGATAGGCGTACTGCCGGGCCTGGGGCCGCTCGCGACGATTGCGATGCTGTTGCCAATCACCTTCTATCTTCCAGCGGCGCCGGCCCTGATCATGCTCGCGGGCATTTATTATGGAGCGCAGTATGGGGGATCAACGACCGCGATTCTGGTCAACCTGCCTGGAGAGTCAGCCTCCGTTGTCACATGTCTGGACGGCTACCAGATGGCTCGGCGCGGGAGAGCCGGGGCCGCACTCACTATCGCCGCTTTGGCGTCGCTCTTCGCCGGCTGCGTCGCCACAGTGGTCATCGCGGTGGCGAGCCCACCTCTATCCGAAATTGCACTGAGTTTTCTCGCCGCTGAATACTTCTCCCTGATGCTTCTCGGCTTGGTCGGATCGGTTGTTCTTGCTCGCGGCAGCCTGGTGAAAGCGACAGCCATGGTGGTCCTGGGCCTCCTGCTGGGCTTGGTCGGAACAGACGTGAACTCCGGCTTTGAGCGTTTCAGCTTCGGCCTACCACACCTTTCGGATGGCATCGGCTTCGTTCCAGTTGCGATGGGCCTTTTTGGAGTTGCAGAGATCTTGATCAATCTGGACCGTCGCGAAGACCGCAGCGTTGGGGCGATCGTTGGGAGCTTCTGGCCGACCAGGGAGGAGGTTAGGGCTGCTGCGCCAGCTGTTGTCAGGGGCACCGCACTCGGCTCGATGCTCGGTGTGCTACCAGGGGGAGGGGCGCTGCTAAGTTCGTTCGCAGCGTACAGTCTTGAGAAAAAGATCGCCCGCGATCCCTCCCGGTTCGGCAAGGGAGCGGTTGAAGGGGTTGCGTCGCCAGAGGCGGCAAACAACGCCGGCGCTCAGACCTCGTTCATTCCGTTACTCACGCTCGGAATTCCATCGAATCCTGTTATGGCACTGATGATCGGCGCAATGATGATCAAGGGCATCGCGCCAGGACCCCAGGTCATGACTGAGCAGGCAGACCTTTTCTGGGGCATCGTTGCGAGTATGTGGGTCGGCAATCTCATGCTCGTCGTCATCAACTTGCCGCTGATTGGGGTCTGGGTCCGTCTTCTCAGCGTCCCCTACCGGTTGCTGTACCCTTCAATTCTCCTGCTGTGCGGGATCGGCGTTTACACCATCAACAACTCCGCTTTCGAGGTAGGATCAACAGCATTCTTTGGCGTCCTGGGATACCTGTTCTGGAAGCTTGATTGCGAGCCCGCGCCCCTTATCCTGGGCATGATACTCGGGCCGCTGATGGAGGAGAACCTCCGTCGAGCATTGGTCCTGTCCGGAGGAGACCCCTTGGTGTTCCTCGATCGGCCAATCAGCCTGACACTTCTACTGGGAGCCTTGGCACTCGTTGTCCTCTTCGCATTGCCAAACCTGCGGCGATCGCGCGAAGAGGCGTTCAAAGACGCTTGATCCGTATTGTTAGATCTTCGTCGGAATTCACCAGCACGATCGCCTGAACTGCGAGAACAGGAGAATTAGCATGATCATCAAAACATTGGCCGCGCTGCTATCGGGGCTTTCGGTTCTGTCCTTCGGCGTCGCATCCGCGCAGGAGACATATCCAACTCGTCCGATCAAGCTGCTTGTCTCCGTGCCGCCCGGCGGCGCGCCCGACCTTGGCGCCCGCATCATCGCCGAGAAGCTATCGGAGCGCCTCAAGCAACCTGTTGTTGTCGAAAACCGTCCAGGGTCGAATGGCAACATCGCTGGAGACGCCGTCGCGAAAGCGTCACCTGATGGACATACGTTGCTGTTTGCTCAGGACAGCATCATCACGATCAACCCAAGCCTGTACAAGTCAATGCCCTTCGACCCCCTGAAGGATCTTGTCCCAGTTTCCTCGGTTGCGGAGAACCAGTTCGTACTCTCCATCAATTCCGATCTGCCTGCAAAAACGTTCGCGGAATTTCTTGAAGTCGCAAAGTCCGCAAAACCACCGCTTGCCTATGCCTCTGGCGGCAATGGCAGCCAACATCACATCGCGATGGAGATGTTGAAGCAGCGGGCGGGCCTTAATCTCACCCATGTTCCCTACCGTGGGGGCTCACCTGCAACAACGGCGACCGTGGCCGGAGAAACGGCCGCCATGTTCGCTGGAACGTCAAGTGCACCACAGATCAAATCTGGCAAGCTTCGCGGCTTCGCGGTCACCGGCTCCAGGAGGTCAGACGTGTTCCCGGACCTTCCGATGATCTCTGAATTTTTCCCCGGGTACGAGATTACCATCTGGCTTGGTGTATTTGCTCCCGCTCAGACGCCGGACGTGGTCTTGACGCGTCTCAGGGAGGAAATCAGAGCGGTTCTCACCATAGCGGATATTAAGGAGAAACTTGCCGCCGCTGGCGGCCTCGAGCCCTTTATAACCTCACCTGATGAGTTCAAGGCCGTCATCCGTCAGGACCACGAGAAGTATCACCGCTTGGTGGGTGAAGTGGGCATAAAGCTCGATTGATCGTGCCGCTGTGCGGGCGGTCATGCCTCCATTCACCTGGATGTTCTCAGCTTGGAGCGGCCGCGCGAACTCGACCACCTGTAACACGCCAGTCCTGATCCACCGGCGCACATCCGCGCCCTTGTGATCCTACTTCCAGCCGAACGCCATCTGATTGCGGCCGGGATCGCTGGAATCGTGCGTCAGCACGAGGGGACGCTGCGACGTTGGTTGGCTCGCTATGAGGCGGAAGGCTCCGTCGGTTGGGCCGACGCCTCGGCGCCTTAGGTTTGACATTCTCACTGGACCGCCGCCCGGCTGGCCGGCGGTCTGACCGGGGATACAGACCCGCGCATGAATGTCGCGAGCGACCAGCGTTTGCTGCGGCCGGGTGGCATCACGCCCAGCCGGCCGCAGCACACCAACACCAGCCCTGATCCCGACCATGCGCTCAAATTGACGGTTGATGACGCCCGCAATGGGCTGAAGCGTGATGGGGAGTCCTACTCCGCTGACGGGTTCAACATCAGCGGGCATGCGACCGTGCGGGCGATGAGGAGTTCGGATGGCCAGCAGGTGATGATCCCCACGCCGATGCAGCCCACCGGGCGCTATGGCCTTGGGGCGGTCAACTGGCATATGGGCGAACGCTGGTCATCCTGCGTCATCACAGGCGTCAGCGGGAGGTGCCGCTCGACCATCATGCCGACAAGTCCATGTATGTGGCTTGGGACGACGCCAGCACGCACGAGGGCGAGGAGGTCGGGCCGGTGCTGCGGGGAGCGGCTGGCCGTCTTGTGTGCTATATCTGCCCACCTACAGTCCGTGGCTCAACCCGATTGAGATGCTCTGGCGCCAAGTCCGGCGGGAGGTCACGCACTTTGAGCTGTTCGACACCGTGCAGGACCTTCTCACTCGCGACAGAAGTGAACGAAGAGCACACTGCCAATCACTCTAAAATTTCGCCTGTCTGATGGCCGCCTCAGAGCGCCCCAAAACCACGTCTCTTCGTGAAAGATGGGCACTGGTCGCCATACAATATCAGAATAGCTAACATCACTCTATTGTCTTTGACATTACTTTGACCAGCAACCATTTTTATGAAAACGGGAGGTGCATATACATGAAATACATAGATGCTTTTAACCACTTCTTTCCGAAGCGGTTCTTCGATGGGATGCTCGAGACTCCGGCCGGCCAGAAGGATCTCGGCAAGCGGATGAGCGGGATTCCAGCGCTGTACGATCTGGAGCGACGGTTGCAGATCGTAGACCAGTTTGAGGATTACACCCAGATCATTAGCCTTGGAATGCCCGCCATCGACAGACTATGGGCACCTGCGGAAGCAGTTGAATTCGCGAAGCTGGGTAATGACGGATTGGCCGAGCTCGTTGCCAAACACCCGCAGCAGTTTGCGGGGTACGCAGCGTCACTGCCGATGAATGCGCCAGAAGCTGCAGTGCGCGAAGCCGAGCGCGTGCTTGCGAATGGGGCCAACGCAATTCAACTTCATACCAACGTCGACGGCGCTCCGATCGACCAAGAAGAATTCTGGCCAATCTACGAGACCATTGCCAAGTCGGGAAGGCCGATACTCCTTCACCCAATCCGCACCCGTGAAATGGCGGACTACCGGAATGAAAGCCATTCCAAGTACGAAATCTGCAGTGTCATCGGTTGGCCGTTCGAAACAGGCGCCGCGCTTGCCCGTCTGGTTTTCTCCGGAATTATGGACCGCTATCCAGACCTCAAGGTCGTGAGCCATCACCTGGGTGGTATCATACCTTACTTCGAAGGCCGGGTGGGGCATAGCTGGGATCAGCTTGGGTCGAGGACCTCAGATGAAGATTATGCCTCACTGCTCAAGCGTCTGAAGAAGCGTCCGTACGATTACTTCAAGGGCTTCTATGGAGATACAGCTCTTGCCGGATCGCGCGCGGCAACCGTCTGTGGCTTGGAATTTTTTGGCCCCGACCACGTACTCTTCGCGACTGACTGTCCGTTCGATCCGGAGAAGGGCACTGGATATATCAGCGCGACAATCGATGTGCTCGAATCACTCCCGCTGTCGAGCGAAGACAAGGCCAAGATCTGTCACCGGAACGCCGAGCAACTCTTCGGCCTGCCAGGAGCTGGCGCAAGGCAGGAAGCATCCGCCGCCTGAGCCCCACTAAGCCCGGTCCGCCCCCGCGGACCTCGGCGCCGTATCCAACGGGAGAGATATGATGCACATCGCACGATCTTTATTCGCATCCCTGTTCGTCGCTCTCGTCCCGGTAGCCGCGAGCGCGCAATATCCGATCCGTCCCGTTAAGATTGTGGTTGCGACACCACCGGGAGGAGCCCCTGACGTCGCCGCACGGCTGTTGGCCGATCAGCTCTCCAAAAGTTTCGGCCAACCCGTTGTCGTCGAGAACCGACAGGGAGCTAACGGAAATATCGCCGCGGATGCTGTCGCGAAGGCACCGCCGGACGGATACACATTGTTGCTTGGCCAGGACAGCACGTTTGTTGTGAACCCCCATCTGTACAGCCGTCTCTCCTACGATCCCGGCAAAGATCTTGCACCGGTTGCGAGCGTTGCTTCCAACCAATTCATCCTCGCCGTCAATCCGGCGATACCCGCCAAGACCTTGCCGGAGCTGATTGATTATGCCCGAAAGGCGGAGCCACCCCTGGCTTACGCATCGGGCGGGAACGGAAGCCAACACCATCTTGGAATGGAGTTGCTCAAGCAAAGGTCCGGCATCAATCTCACCCACATCCCGTACAAGGGCGGAGCGCCGGCTGCTGTGGCGACTGTCGCTGGCGAAACGGCTGTGCTGTTTGCTGGCGCCGCAAGCGCCGGATCAATCCGCGGAGGTCAACTCCGAGCGCTGGCGGTGACCGGGCCTAAGCGGTCCAACGCGTTCCCAGACGTGCCCACAATCGGCGAGTTCTATCCAGGATACAGCATCTCGATCTGGCTCGGGCTGTTTGCTCCAGCCGGAACACCAGAGCCAATCATCGGTACTTTGCGTCGTGAAGTTCATAGGCTCCTGGCATCGCCCGAGATCCAGGAAAAGCTGAACGTATCCGGAAGTCTTGATCCGCTCATCCTCGAGCCAAGCGCCTTTGCGGAACTCATAACACACGACCACGAGCGCTTCGGGAAGATCGTGAAAGAGCTTGGGCTCAAGGTCGATTGAAAATCCGTGATTATCTTGTGTGCAACAACATAGCATAGCGAGGCATCAATGAGCAAGGTCTTGGTCTCGCTTGCTTGCGGATCTTACGACCGCACGCAGGCATTGTTGGACAGGCGCGTCGAGGTCGAGGGCTGCGATACCGTCTGTTTTCCGTTGCGCCCGGAAGAAATCTTCTACCGCGCGTTCCGCAACGCCGAGTTTGATGTCGCGGAATTGTCCTTCTCAACCTACCTCGCGACAACCGCGGATGGCACTTGCCCTTACATTGGTGTGCCGGCATTCGTGTCACGCTCTTTCCGGCACTCGGCCATCTATGTGCGCCGTGACGCGGGCATCAGGCATCCACAGGACCTCATCGGGCGTCGGGTGGGCGTTCCAGAGTACCAGGTCACCGCCGCAGTGTGGGTGCGCGCCATGCTTGAACAGGATTTTGGCGTCCGGGCCGCAGACATCTTATGGGTGACAGGCGGGGTCGAAGAGCCAGGCCGGCACGAGAAAGTCGCTCTTTCGTTGCCTCCGGATATCGTCATAGAACCGGCCGGGAAGACGAAGGCTCTCGGTGACATGCTCCTCCGAGGGGAGATCGACGCCCTTGTGTGCCCGCGGGCGCCATCATGTTTCGAGGACGGTGGCCAAGTCATCCGCCTTTTTGAAGATCCCTCTTCCGCGGCGGCGGACTACTTCCAGCGCCATCAGATATTCCCGATCATGCACTTGATTGGTGTGCGGCGGGAACTAGCGGACCGGCACCCTTGGCTTCCCGGGAGCGTTTACAAGGCCTTTCTGGAAGCCAAGGCGATTGCGTTCAAGGCTCTTGAAGACACAACCGCACTGGCCGTCAGCCTTCCGTTCGCGGTAGAGGAACTGGAGCGCACCCGCCGTCTCATGGGACAGGATCTATGGGCCTATGGCGTTGAGGCAAATTCGATTGCCATCGAGGCAATCCTTGATCAGCACTTCCGCCAAGGGCTCTCCTCGCGGCGACTGAGAGTACAAGATGTTTTTCATCCCGCCACACTTGATCGATTCAGGATCTAGAAGTTCGATCACAGGGTTTGCTGCTGCGTTCCTGTCTTCCGAACGGAGGGATGCGCTTCTATATACGGCCCTTCCACGTCAAGCCCATACTAGATGTCAGCCATCCCGCTTCCGACGCGGACCTCGATGACAGGGACCTGCTGTTCTCCGAGATCAGCCATTGGGCCTCCCGGCCGGAATTTAGAGGGTAAAATAACCTTATCTAAGCAACGTTCTGACGCAGGGTAGCGGCCGGCACAACCACAGCCACGAGCTCAGCTGATCCATCTACCTGTGAAGAATGTCTTTCCTCCACGTTCCGGTCAGCCTTTTTCGTCGGCGCGTTGAGAAGCGCTTTGGCATACAGGTTTGAGCGCTCTGGCGGGAACCGCCGCTCCTTCTGCATTCTCATCAAGCGGCTTCCTCTTCCCCTGGATGCAGACAAAGGGCTGTGGCGGGGATCTGCTCTAGGCAGGGATGACGTTCACGTGACCGGCGCACCGAGGGCTATGCAGGAGCATTTCGCAATAGCTCGGGCAGTTGGTTCGGCATGATTACAGGACCAGTTCTGCGGTCGCGGGTCGTCGGGGCAGGTGCGGTGGGTCCGAGATTACGCCTGACGCTGTCCAATTGCCCCAGGTTCGCACCGCCTTGGCTGGCGGCTGAGATTGCCAGCTTGCACAAGAGCACCAGGCGTGGCACGGCCGCGGCCAAGGCGGATGCTGAAACGTGGTCTGCTCGATGAAGCGCCCGGAGCGGGGCAGGATGCCTGGCATGCAGCACTGGTCTGGACAGGACAACTCGATGAAAGAAACAGCTGTAAGTGGTTAGGATGCAACGGTCAGGTTCCGCCGCGAGATGAAGGCACCCACTCGTCCGATGGATCCTGCCCGTGCGCTCCAGGGGCCTTGATGGCGGCTGGACTGGATCGTGCTTGAGGCACGCTCCTCATCACAGTGGCTGTTCAGCATGACGTTCCAAGCCCACTTGTTCGTGGTATGGATCGGGATCCTGCCACGGCCGAACTGGTGCCGGCGGCTAAATCAGGGCGCTTCCACTGCGAGCACTCAGGGTTCCTGTCTGTCCGAACGCTTGTTGCGGCGAGACGGGCTTGGCGGAGGCGATGCGATGGGGCGTAACGGAGCGCGGCTGACATCGTTGTGGCTTACCAGGAGCTTAGTCATGCAGTGCATCAGCGACGCCTTCTCATCGCTGCTCAACGGCGCGGTGATCCGGCTCTGCACCCGTTTTACCAAAGGTTCGACATCATCAAGCAAGGCGGCACCCTTTGGTTGCAGCACGAGGCGACGCACCCGGCGGTCCTCCGGTGACAGCGTCCGCCGGACCAGCCCCTTGCTCTCAAGTCTATCGATGACACCACCGATGGTGGTCCGGTCGTAGGCGATCACACCAGCAAGAGTTGCTTGATCGATGTTTGGGTAATGCTGGACCGCCTTGAGCGCAGCATACTGGACGGGCGTCAGGTCGATGCCCGCCGCGCCCAGTTCGTCGAAGAACACCGCCGCGGCCATCTGCTGCAGGCGGCGAATAAGATGGCCGGGCATGCCGTACAGTGCAAACCGCTCTTTGCTGAAATCCATCGGCACTCGCCTTATTGCGCCCTGCTGCGATTGCTTCTGCACGCCCGCAGCTTGGGGCCTCCCCTCACATTTAACATCACAACGTCGGGACGCAAACCCCGCTGAGCCCTCTGGCCCCTCACCAATAGGATTGAAACCATCTCTTGCGCCCCGGTTGACACTATGCGTACTGTATGTACGCTGATTATGTCAAACCCATTCTCACGCTCGGTTTGTGCTTCCGGAGTCTCCTAATGGCCGATTACCCAGTTCGAAGTGTGCTTGCTCGATTGCGGCTTCCCGAAAACCGCGGCCTGTACTATGGCGGCATGTGGCACGAGGCCCATTCGGGCCGGCAGGAGGAAACCCGGAGCCCGTCAACCGCCGAGAGCCTCGGCAGCGTGGCCTGGGCAGATGCCAGCGACGTCGACGCGGCGGTATCAGCGGCTCTGGATGGTTTTCAGATCTGGCGCGCCGTCGCACCTCTCGAGCGCGCCCGAATTCTTCGCGAGTCGGCTAGGCTGATTCGTGAGAATGGCGAGGAGCTGGCGCTTATCGATGCTGCGGACTGCGGCAATCCGGTTCGGGAGATGGTACGCGACGCGAGCATCGCTGCCGAGAGCCTGGAATATTTCGCCGGCCTGGTCCTGGAGCTCAAAGGCGAAACGCTTCCAATGGAGCCGGGCAGGCTGAATTACAGCATCCGCGAACCTTTGGGCGTCGTGGTTCGCATCAACGCCTACAATCATCCGTTCATGTTCGCGGCCATGCGCGCGGGAGCTCCTCTGGCTGCCGGAAATGCTGTGATCATAAAATCACCCGATCAGGCTCCGCTGTCAGGGCTCCGGCTTGCCGAACTCATCGGGCATCTGTTCCCTTCAGGAGTATTCAACGTGCTGTCGGGCGGCCGATCGTGCGGGGAGGCGCTGGTCGCCCATCCAGGCGTCGCCAAAGTCGGATTGATCGGATCCGTTCCGACAGGGCGCGCCATCTTGCGCGACGCAGCCAGAACACTGAAAAAAGTGTCTCTTGAGCTCGGAGGCAAAAACGCTCTGATCGCCTATCCGGATGCTGACCCGACATCGGTCGCGGCGGGAGTCGTTCGTGGCATGAACTTCACGTGGTGTGGCCAGTCATGCGGATCGACATCACGTGCGTTCCTGCACGATAGCATCCACGATGCTGTTCTCGAGCGTCTCGTCACGCAGGTCCAAAAGATCAAACCGGGCATCCCGACTGAGATGGATACCAGCATGGGATCTCTGGTCGACGAGGCACAATACAACAAGGTCCTCAGCTACATCCAAGCCGGGCAAGAGGATGGCGCTCAACTTGTGACCGGCGGAAAACGTCCCAGCGATCAGATGCTGCGCGATGGGCTCTTCATCGAACCAACCATCTTCGCGAACGTGACCCCATCGATGCGCATCGCGAGAGAGGAAATCTTCGGACCGGTCTTGTCAGTGTTCCGGTGGAGCGACGAGGATGAATTGTTCAAGGCTGTCAATGGCGTAGAATACGGACTGACCGCTTCAATCTGGACGCGAGATCTCACCACTGCCCACCGGGCCGCAGCGCGCGTCGAGGCGGGTTACGTCTGGGTGAATGGCTCGAGCACGCATTTCATCGGGGCGCCTTTTGGCGGCTACAAACACTCGGGCATCGGGCGTGAAGAGTCCATCGACGAGCTCCTGGACTCCACACAGGTGAAAAACGTGAACGTGACGTTGCTCTGACGGACTAGATCTATATCCCGGTTCTCTCACCTGGCGGAAACGGTGAAATCGTCTGCATGGTTCTTCCACACGAAGGTTTCAGAAGAGCGTTGATTGCACCCAACGCAGTCAACGGCCTGTTGCAGATCGTGTTTCAAATAGGGAGCGAAAGGCTGAGCCCCTCTTATGTGGGCTCGTTGGAGGGGCGCTTAGGCGCGTCCCTTCTTCTGCCCCAGCTGGAAAGTTGTCGGGGATCAAGCGCACAACCCCGCCGCTGACGCTTACGTTTCGACGGTGCACAGAAGTCGAAGTTGTCGAGACAGACACCCCGGAAGGCGTCAGTGAGCAAAGGCAGAGGTGTTGATGGCCTCGCCTGATCGGGGCCTCCAGAGGCAAGCGGATCAATCGGCTTTGATCCGGCGCAGGGCGCTTTCCAACTTCAAGGCGCCAATGCACTCTGCACCGTTCTGTTCGTCATGAAGCTGCGGCGACACCAAGATCCCACATTCATTTCCAGTCGGCCGGCCCGCGCGGTAGCGTCGTGTGGCCGTCCTGGTTTTGGGCTGCTGCGCCACGTAACGCCGTTGCCATGCTTGGCTTACGCACGCTGTCTCCAACACTTGGAAACCTTTGCTCTCCGCATCAGCGGCATCTTTTGTAGATAAGTTCGTTCTACCTGCCTGCTCTGATGAAAGCCCGTTTGCCGCATTTCCCTTGTTATCCGGTCATCATTTTTACCAATGCTCGTCTCCCGCCGCGATGCATAAGGCCTCCAAGTGATCACGGCGCAAAACGCGTGTTGACAGCATACCGAACGTAAGTATACTCACTAATTACATAGGGCGTTCACTGGCGCAGGCGCCGTGGCTCCACACTCTACAAAGGTTTCATGATGACCAATGAGCCGATACTGATTGCCGGAGGAGGCATTGGCGGTCTCGCCGCAGCACTCGGCTTAGCCCAAAAAGGCTTCTGGACCATCGTTCTAGAGAAGGCGCCAGCTCTAGGTGAGATCGGTGCGGGGATCCAGCTCGGTCCCAATGCGTTTCACTCGTTCGATTATCTCGGGGTTGGCGACGCGGCACGTGCGATGGCCGTCTACATCGATCAACTCCGTTTGATGGACGCGATCACGGGTGAGGAGATTACAAGCATCCCGCTCGACGATCCTTTTCGGTCGCGGTTCGCTAATCCATATGCCGTGGTGCATCGAGGGGAACTCCATGGCGTCTTTCTGCGCGCCTGCTGTCAACACCCCTTGATCGACCTCCGCGTCAATAGCGAAGTCGTCTCTTACGAGCAGGACGGCAGCGGGGTCACGGTTCAGCTAGCGGCCGGCGCGTCGGTGCATGGTGCGGCGCTGATCGGAGCAGACGGCCTTTGGTCGAATGTGCGCAAGCAGCTGGCGGGTGACGGCGCTCCACGCGTTTCCGGCCACACCACCTACCGGTCGGTGATACCCACCGACAGGATGCCGGAAGACCTGCGATGGAACGCGGCGACCCTATGGGCAGGTCCAAAATGCCATATCGTCCATTATCCTCTCTCAGGCTGGAAGTTCTTCAACCTGGTTGTCACATATCACAACAACGCGCCGGAGCCGGTCGCGGGCAAGCCCGTCCCGCAGGAAGAGGTTCTTCAAGGTTTCGCGCATGTCCACCCGCGCGCGCAAAAGATCATCCATCACGGTTCGGAGTGGAAGCTCTGGGTGCTATGCGACCGAGATCCCATCGAACGCTGGACCGACGGCCGTGTCGTGCTCCTGGGGGATGCCGCCCATCCTATGCTCCAGTACTTCGCTCAGGGCGCATGCATGGCGCTGGAGGACGCCGTCGCACTGTCCCACATGATGGCGGCCCACTCGGGTGCCATAGAGACAGCATTCACGGCCTATGAGGAACTCCGCAATCTGCGAACGGCAAGGGTACAGTTGCAATCTCGGGAGATCGGAGACCACATCTATCACCCCAGTGGCGCCCATGCTGCACTTCGAAACTCAATCATGCGGGCAAAGCGGCCGAGCGATTGGTACGAGAGCCTGGACTGGCTTTATGGTGGCAATGGCTTGGGCGGAGCCAACGCCTCTCCTCTGGTTGCGACGTCTGACGGCGGCCCAAGCCTCCGTCCCGCCGTGTGACACTCTTGTGACGGAGTTCTTGTCCTTGGCACGAACGTAGTCCTTGGGCTCGACAGCGGAGGCTTCCATCGCCGTCTGACGTGAGACATCCGATTGATGCATACAGGGCTCTGAAGTGGATCATGGTTAACTCCCCATCTCCTGGTGCGGCGTCCTCGGTGAGAGGGCACGCAGTCGATGCAACGAGAGCCGGACCAAGATGTGAAGCTACTCATTGCCCGCTGTGGCGCGTCGTGGCGGGAAAGCGGAGGACGGTCCAAACTGAGACAGCGGCCTCATCAGCCCGCGACTTGCTGGTCGGGCAGACGGATCGCCACCGGAACCCCTTCAGAAGCCCATTGGATGAGCCAGAGTTCCGAGGTTGTTGAGTCTGAGATGATGCCGCGCCGCCGCTTTGAGCTTTGGAGGGCGTCCGGACACTAAGCGAAAGCAAACTGATGCTCAAGAAGTAAGGGAGACAAACATGACGTCCGCAGCCAAGCTATCCACCTTCGCCGTTGCGCTCCTGTTCACGTCCGGAGCCTCCGCGCAGGAGCCAATCCGCATCGGATTGGCAGTCCCAAACAATGTGTTCTATACGCCCATCTATGCCGCCGAGGCGCTTGGCTACTACAAAGACGCAGGAGTGAAGCCAGAGCTCACGGTCTACCGTGGCGGCGCTGCGTCACAGGAAGGGTTGAGCGCGGGTGCTGCTGACCTGATCACGTACTTCCCTGCTGGGGCTGGCTTGGCCATCAGCAAAGGCGCCAAGCAGAAGATTGTTGCTGCCATCGACCCGCAGCCGCATGGGTGGCATCTTCTCGTCCCTGCGAACTCGGATATCAAGAGCGTTCGCGATCTCGATGGCAAGAAAGTAGGTGTTGCCACAAAGGCCGGAACAGCGGACATGTTCGCGCTATGGAGTGCCGACCGTGCCGGGGTGAAGATCGCCACGATCCCGGTTGGGGGAGGCGGCATGGTGCCCGCGATGAGAGGCGGCCAAGTCGACGCGATCGTTCAGTTTCCAGGGCTGAGTCTTCAGCTCGTGGCATTCGGTGAAGCCCGTTCGATTCTTGATTTCGGAAAGGAGATGGATCCTACGATCCCGGATGCACTCGTCGCCTCGCAGACATTGATCGACGAGCGACCCGAAGTGCTACGGGGGACGCTGAACGCAATCTATAAGGCGCTGGACTACACGTGTTCCAATCGGGAATGGGGGTTGAAGTTCCTGAAGGACTTCACAAAGGAGAAAGACGACAGAGTCAACGAACTGGTCTACAAAGATGTACTCTGCCAACAATCGAAGGATGGCGTGATACGCAAGGAGTGGATCACTAGTTCACTGGGGATCGCCGCCAAAGTCTGGGGCCTCAGCGAACTCGGGAGAGTCAACCCAGAGCTCGTTTACACCGACAGGTTCGTACCGGCGGGCAAATAGGTCGGGGGGAGACATATGACGATGAGCCTCTGGATCACTCGAATCGTTCATTTGCTGGTTTGGACGGCGCCGCTGGCGTTCTGGGAGCTCGCCGCACAATACGGATGGACCGACCCGCGGATCCTGCCGAGCCCGTCGACCATCAGTCTCGCATTGTTGAAGCTCCTCGCCGATCCCCGGTTCTATTCGGAGCTCGGCTTTACCGTCGGCGCGATCTCAATCACGTTCCTGATTGTTGCACCTCTTGGCCTGGCGACCGGGTTTTATCTGGGGGCGAACGAGAAGCTCTATAATGCCTTCGCTCCCGCGCTCCATCTGCTGCTGGCGATACCCAAGTCCATCTTCCTGCCTGTCTTCATCCTGGCTTTGGGAATTGGGCTCTCTCAGAAGGTTGCCTTTGCAGCCAGCCTCTCGTTCTTTATCATCGTCCTCAGCGGGATCTCCGCTGTGCAGTCTGTGCCAGAAGGGCTCGTGCAGGCGGCGCGCACTTTTGGGGCAAGTCGCCCTCAGATCTACTCGCAGATCTACTTCCCTGCGATGGAGCCACTCATCATCAGCGGCCTCCGCCTCGGCGCGATTTTCACGATCACCGGCGTTCTCCTCGGCGAAATGTACGCGTCACCGCGCGGGCTCGGAGGTCTCATCTTCGTTTGGGGCGAGTCGCTCCAGATGCCTGAGCTCTTTGCGGGGATCACCATCGTGATGGCGATCACCCTCCTGGTCAACCAAGGCCTCACCATTTGGGAGATCCGTCGCACGCCCTTACACAAACAAGCAACTTAGCAGCGGGGTGGACCTGCTCGGACCTGTCTCTAGGCTCCGATGAAGCCCACGCGCGGGCGGACGCCCGCTGAAAACCAGACGTTAACCTGAGCCTGCCGCACCAAAGGTATTCTTGACGTCGTCCGTCCTAGGCCCCGGAGCGGGATAACCGGAGTGAAAGTATGAAACAGAGCGTTATACTTCGGAGGGTCATGATCATCGGCGGCGTTCTCTTGATTTGGGAGGCGTCCTACAGAATGGGGGCGTTGAACCCTGTGCTTCTTGGTGCTCCGAGCCTCATCCTTCGCGCGGCCGAGACGGACGGTATGGTATTTCTTCACGCCTTCCGCGTGACGGCGGCTGAGATCGCGGCGGCGATATTGATCTCGTGGACGGTTGGTATCGGCTTTGGCGTGGTAGCGGGCGCCATCCCTGGTGTCGCCCGGACATCGAAGCCTATCCTCTCCTGGTTGATGGCGATCCCTCTTGTCGTACTATACCCGGTGTTTGTAGCATGGCTCGGCTTCGGGGTAAGTTCGAAGATCGTATTTGGTATCGTCTCCGGCGTCTTCCCCATCGCGCTCAACGCCCTTGTCGGTGTGCAAGAGGTTTCCCCAGGGTACGCCAGCATGGCGAAAGCCATGGGAGCGAGCCGAGTACAGCTCATCTTTCAGGTGATGGCCCCTTTGGCTCTGCCTGCGATCGTTTCCGGTCTTCGCCTTGGAACAGCGCTCATCGTAATCGCGGTGGTACTGAGCGAAATGCTGGCGTCAACGGACGGGCTGGGTTTTTGGATCTCTTATCACCGCTCCTTGTTCAACACAGGTCATGTGTACCTAGGCGTCGCTCTCGCGTTGACGCTCGCCGCCTTGGCAAACTGGGCTTTGTCAATCTTGGAGAGACGTTACACACGAAAGACACGTCATCAGGCGGTTCTCTGACTGCCTAGAGACAAGGCAGGGCGGTCCGTGCGGAGCAGGTGCCTTGACTTGCGCCGGCGCGCGAAGTCTTGGCACCCTTGAGATCGGGCGGTCGGGATGTTGATCTTTCGGTCGCCGCCGGCAGGCGTTGTACGGCCTACGTTCTGCGTTGCCGCCAAAGATGTTTGATCGGGAAGTCACGAAGCAGTGTACTTGATAGAACAGGACACAGGGATCACACCAATGGGAGCTATGCAAGTTATGACCCTCCGTCAGAAACCGGAGTCGGAGGCTCTACGCCCTAACCCTCATGTAATCGAGGCGAACGGCCTCAACAAGGCTTATGGCGAGTTTCAGGCGCTGGCCGACATATCCTTTACGGTGGGTTCAGGACAGTTCGTCACGGTTGTTGGGCCGAGCGGGTGCGGGAAGTCCACGCTACTCCAGGTGCTGGCCGGCCTCGTTCCGGCATCAGGCGGCTCTCTGGAACTTGACGGCGAAGCGGTCGCGGGGCCGCGACCTGATAAAGTCGGGGTTGTGTTTCAGGAGGCGTGGTTGCTGCCCTGGAAAACAGCCATCGAGAACATTGAATTTCCTCTCGCGCTCCGGGGCGTTCAGAAGCCCATGCGCCGCGAGAAGGCGCATGCATGCCTGGAGCTGGTTGGCCTCTCTGATTTTGCTCATCACTATCCGCATGAGCTGTCCGGAGGGATGCGACAGCGGATCGCGATCGCCCGAGGACTGGTACAGGAGCCGCGCCTCCTGCTCATGGACGAGCCCTTTGCTGCGCTCGACGAGCAGACTCGAACCCGTATGGGTGCAGAACTCCTTCGGATCTGGGAGCGGACCAGGCCGACGGTGCTCTTCATCACGCATGGGCTCACCGAAGCCATCTACCTGGCTGATGTCGTTTTTGTCATGGCAGCCCGACCCGGGCGGATCATCGAACGCATCCAAATCGATCTGCCGCGACCAAGGACCATTGATATGATCGGAACCGAGGCCTTCGGACGGTTGCGCAATCGCATCTGGCATCTCATCGCAGGTGATTAGCGAAAGCGTGTCTTCGACCGGGGAGCGGCTCAGGCGAAGTGACAGCCTGTGACAACAAGAACATATGAGACTTCTTCCAGCAGGCGGATCCCTGCGGATGGACCGTCCTTGTGGCGCTTGCCCGCGGAGCAAGGAGCGTCGCATGAAGCTTGAGGAGCATCAGAGAATGTGCGCGGAGCGGAACAAGCAGCATTTCGACTTGGAAGGGTTGTCTGTGATCATCACCGGCGGAGGCAAAGGAATCGGAAAGGTCTATGCCCAGGAGTTCGCGCGAGCGGGTGCCTGCGTTGTTGCAGCCGATGTTGATTTGATCGCGGCGGAAGCCGTTGCCCAAGAACTCACTCGGGAGGGGGCCCAGGTTGTCCCTCTGAGAGTTGATATATCTGACGAGGCGTCGACCCGGGCAATGGCCGATGGCGCACTGTCGGCCTTCGGCCGCATAGATGTTCTGATCAACAATGCGTCGTTGATGAGCTCATTGCCTCGCCGGAGCTGGCTCGACATCCCCCTTGAAGAATGGGACCAGGTCATGGCTGTTAATCTTCGCGGCCTGTTCTTGTCCTGTCGGGCGGTTGTTCCAGCCATGCGAGACGGCGGGAAGGGAAAAATCATCAATGTTTCCTCGAACAGGGTCTGGGAGGGAACACCAAACCGGCTGCATTATACGACATCGAAGGCTGGCGTAATCGGATTCACGCGCGCGCTGGCTCGGGAGGTCGGTGAGCACAACATCACGGTGAACGCGGTCACGCCAGGGTTGACGCTCAGCGACACCCAAGTGGCGTCCTCACAAACAGGCTATCTAAGTAGTTACGATCAGATGAGAGCTCTCCGCCGCCCCCAGCTTCCGGAGGACCTCGTCGGGACGATGATGTTTCTGGCCTCTGGTGCAAGCGACTACATAACCGGGCAAACAATCAACGTCGATGGAGGCAAGATGATGCACTAGGAGCACTGGCCACGTCGTCCACCGACCCGGGCTGAGCGCTGAATCCGGAAGCCTCGGATGAGGTTCCTGTTCAATCGAGACCCGACTGGCGTCGCGCTCACCGTGCCCGGCGAGGACACGGCATGTGGCTACGGCAGCAGCGGGACCTATTGCTGATTCTTATACCAGCCAGAGGTCAATCATCTTGGACTTCCATTCGACAGATCGCCATGTTCGTTGATTGGGATCATTCGATGTGGGCTGCCTACCAGCTCATTGGAACTAACCGATAAACCGGGAGGAGAGGAATATGCAAGCTGTGGCGAACGGATCAGAAGAGCTTCCAAACGTTAATGCTCTCCTCGTAGGAGCAATTGATCTTCATCATCACGGTTACCCGGAGATCAGCTTCGACGTTCGGACACGCACGGAGGACGTCGAAGAGTTGAGGCTTTCACAACAAGCAGGAATGGCCGCCGTTGTTCTGAAGTCCCACATGTGGCCCACAGTCGGGCGCGCCTATCTCCTGAACAAGATGGATCTTGGCATTCAGGTCATCCCAAGCATCACTCTGAACACCATATGCGGTGGGTTTGATCCCATAGCGGTTGAGTCGGCGGCTCTCCAAGGTGCAAAGGTAGTGTTCATGCCGACATGGAGTGCGGCCAACGATATTGAGCAAGGGGGATTCAGCCGCTTGATGAAGGGTTACATTAAGGCTGTCGGCGGTCTTTCGGCCGACCGAGGGCTGCGGGTGCGCGGTCCCGGCGGGCATGTTCTGCCCGAGGTCAAAGAATGTCTGGCGGTTGCGGCTCAGTACGGCATGGTGGTTTGCACGGCGCATCTCTCGCCGGATGAAAGCATTGCGCTCGCAACCTGCGCGAAAGACTTCGGCATTCAGGAGGTCGTCTTTTCCCATCCGGATAGCCGGTCTGTCGGCGCGAGCCGCGAGCAAATAAGAGATATGGCTCAACTCGATGCGCTCTGCGAGTTCTGCGTACTTGGATCTTTACCAGGCTTCCAACGCATAAGCCCACAAGCTATCATCGAAATCGTCGAGGAGATATCGCCAGAGCGCGCCATCATCACAACCGATTACTTCATGGATTGGAATCCCCCGGGAGCGGAGATGCTGCGGATGATGATGGGATCTTTACTCGAGTTCGGCATGCCGTTCGGTCACATCACTAAGATGGTCCGGACCAATCCGGAGCGGCTGCTCGGTTGGGGTCGGTGAAAATCCACCGCGAATACCGCAGCCGCATCGCCGATTTGGCATAGGGACACAGCTCGCCCCTCCGAGCCGGCAGCGAATTGAATCCATCTTCATTGTATGTCTGGCACCCCTTCGCCCTCAGATACGAGGTGGACAGCTACGCTGGGACCGGACGTCCTGTCCCGGTCGCACCTGTTCAGTCCGTCCACCTTCCACATCCGGCGCGCCATCGGGCGGTCGACGGATCAATGGCCGACCACGGATCCTGCTTTCGTTCAGGACATCATACCGGGGAGTCAACACCCAAGGACTGGATCTCGTCGGGCCGGACCCACGGCCGGGTTGGAGCCGCATCTCCTTGCGCCGTAGGCCGCGTCACGGTTTGCAGCCCTGCGCATAGTCCAGCCCGCGTTGGCCGGTCCGCCGCGGCTTAGCGGAGGACATGGATTGGCCGATAACCTCCGGCGATAGAATGACCAACGAAACGGGTGGGCGCGCGAGACGACACATGGCCCGTCATCCGTACTCTGAGCCAGGAATGGCTTGACCAATCTGTCAATGTCAGCTGACCAAGGCGGGCCGACGCAACTTTGCCTGCCCGCCTCAACTCTCATCTGATCTGATCACGGTCTGCTGAAAGCCGGGCCGAAGAAGGCTTTTGGCTTCGCGGGCGTCAGGCGGCGTGGTTCTTGCGGGCGAGCTCCAAATCGCGAAGGTCCGCCGCAAGCCCCAGTATCTTCGAGCCGTTCAACTTCGTTGGGTCGATGGCCCCCGAAATCCCATGCTGAAGGTAAACCTCCTGGTGGTCGAGGCTGCGCATCGCGGCGCCCATCGTCCAGTCCGCGAACGAGCGCATCTTGATCGGCCGGGTTGCGACCAACGTCACGTTGGCGTGCCGCCGGTCTGCGCTGATCCGGCTGAATGTGGATCTGACGACCTCCTCTTCGCCCTCGAGGATCTGAATGAAGCAAGCCTTGTCAAAGATCAGATAACCTGTCACCCCGTCCGCGGCATTTTTTGCCCGTGCCGTGCCGAGAATGTCGCGCAGGTTCTGCAACTGGCCACGGTCGTCGGCTTCCAAAGTGTTCTTGCTGTAGTACATCAACTGTATGAGGCCCATCTCTATCCTCCAAGCCATGCGGACAGGCTAACGCCGAACGGTTAAAATCTGTTCAGCGGCAGACTTCGGGCGCCGCTCGATGGACTCGGCGGTTGGTGATGCCTGACCGCTTGCGGCGTCCTGGCCCATCTCGGCGGCGCGTCGATCGAACATCCGGGCTGCCTTAAGAACCCACGGTTTACCATGGCGCTGATCGGCGGTGGCCCGTAGGCCTATGGAGCCTTGCGCGCGGGGGGAACATCCGCCACCATGGGCACCGCCTTACTATGGCAGGTTGAGCGCAGGGGCCACGGCGGACGGCGTTCAAAGGCATGATGCCGCTCTGCCGTGCCGGTGCGAGTCCGGCATGTATGTTCAACCAGCAGCGATGATCCTGTTCTCAGGCTTGCGATGCACGGCGGGCGCGGCTTCGGCCGCCGAAAGCGTGTCAACGGCCTGATCACAGACTTAGCTCCGATCGATCCTGTCATCCTCAGGAGCGGCCGGACGCCCCTACGACGATCGAGATGCCGATGCTTGCCCGACAGACGAACCTCCATGAGACGACAACGCCGACGCGTCTCGCGAGCGCGCTGGCCCAGATGGCAGGCGCCGTTCTCGTCCTTGACGAGGCCGGGCGCATCGAACATGCGAATGCCAGCGCGAGGGAACTCCTGGCCTTGACGGACCCCTGCGGTCTTGCTGTTGGGGATCTGTTCCAGGCGTGTGAGCTGCCCGGCCCGGGCGATCAAGAGAAGTCCGACCGGAGCCGTTCGCAGTCCCGTCTGCGCCTAGAGCTGCATGGTCGTACCCTCGAATGGATCACGCAGCCTCTGTCCTGTGGGGGCTGGGTTGTCAATCTGAGCGACATCAGCTCGCAACAGCAAGCGGTCGAGGCGGCTCAGCGTGATCCGCTCACGGGACTGGCCAATCGCGCCACGTTCCACCGGATTCTGACGACCCAGCTTGCACACTTGGGATCTTCGGATCTCCCGCTGTCTGTTCTTTGCATCGACCTCGATCATTTCAAGGCCATCAACGACACTCTTGGCCATCCTGTCGGAGATGCACTCCTCCTCAGGGTCGCCGACCGATTGCGCGGGGCCGTCGGTGGATCGGATGTTGTCGCGCGCCTCGGTGGTGACGAGTTTGCGATCATCCAGACAGCCTCTGGGCCCCAAGAAGCCGAGGCGCTCGCCCAACGGCTGGTTGACCTGCTGGGACGCACCTACATCGTTGACGGGCACATGCTGAACGTTGGCGCGAGTGTGGGGGTCGCCCAGGCTCCTGCCGACGGCGCCGACCCTGACAGGCTCCTGAAGAATGCCGATCTGGCATTGTACCAGGCCAAGAGGGAGGGCAGGGGGGTCCACCGGTTCTTCGAACCGGGCATGGACAACCAGATGCAGGCACGGCGGGCTCTTGAAATCGATCTCAGGAAGGCACTTGCGCTCAAGGAGTTCAGGCTGGTCTACCAACCACAGATCCATCTCGACACCGGTGCGATTTGCGGCTTTGAGGCCCTTCTGCGCTGGCATCACCCGGAGCGGGGTTTGATCTCTCCTGCGGAGTTCATCCCATTGGCAGAGGAGATCGGTCTCATCGTCCCAATCGGCGAGTGGGTTCTGCGGACCGCGTGCAAGGATGCCGCTGGTTGGAAGCTCCCTGTGGGGATTGCGGTCAACCTGTCGCCTGTCCAGTTCCGCAACTCCAAGCTTGCGCTGGTCATCACATCAGCGTTGACCGGATCGGGCCTCGACCCTTCCCGACTTGAGCTGGAGATCACGGAGAGTGCCCTCATCGAACATACGGACAGCGTGCTAGCCATCCTCCGTCAGGTCCGTGCCCTCGGGGTGCGCATCTCCATGGACGACTTCGGAACGGGCTACTCGTCTCTGAGCTATCTCCAGAAGTTCCCCTTCGACAAGATCAAGATTGACCGCTCCTTTGTGAAGAACATGACCACTGATGCGGATTGCCGCGCCATTGTAAGAGCTGTAGCGGGCCTGGGAGCAAGCCTCGGCATGGAAACGGTGGCCGAGGGTGTCGAGACCCGCGAGCAGCTGGATCACGTTCGCCTGGAGGGCTGCAGCAAAGTGCAGGGATACCTGACAGGTCGACCCGTTGCCCCTGACACAGCTGCCGCCCTGCTGCACAGCACAAGCCATGTATCATCGCCCAGGTAAAGGAAGACACGCATGAGCGAGACCCTCTCCCGTTTGATCTATTACAGCCGCAACCGCATGTCCGGTACGGCGGAGGAGCTAACCGCCCACATTCAGAACATCCTAGGAGCGAGCCGCGCCAACAATACTGCCGTTGGGGTAACCGGCGCCCTGATGTTCAACGCAGGGTGCTTTGCCCAGGTGCTGGAGGGACCTCAAACCGCCGTCGAGACCACCTTCGAGCGCATCCAACAGGACGGGCGGCATGGCGAAGTCAACGTTCTGGCGTTCGGCCCGACGGGACAAAGGACCTTCCCGAATTGGTCGATGGCGTTTGTGGGCACCGCGGGAGCCGACGCTGCGCGCTATGCAGGGATCGGAGAGGCCAGCGGCTTCGATCTTTCCCGGATGACAGGAGATCGGATCCGGGAAGCTCTCGTGAGCCTTGTTCACGAGGAAGAGCGATCCTGAGGAGGACGAGGTTCGCTTGACCCGTCATCGCTCCGCTTCACCTTGGCAATACAGGGCGTCTTGCTTCAGCGTTCGGGGTCAAGCTCTTCAAGCGGGCGTTTCGGGCATTGCGAAGGACGGAACCATCAACGGCGCGCGGGTGCGACGGGAGGAAAAGGTCGCGCCTTGGAACGGTTTGACCGACGCAACGCCGAGCGGTCTTGAAGCGACCGGACATGAAAGGCTCGGACGACGTTTTGAGCATCGTTGAGACCCGGTCTGCCGATCCCGGCGAGAGCGTTGGTCGACGTCCATCTCCCAGCGGCCCCAGCATTTCATCCTCCGTTCGGCATCAGAAGAAACCGCGCTCAACCGTCAATAAGCTTCGGACCTTGATCCATTGGCCGTTGCAGGTCCGGGAACCCTGCCATCCTTGCAAGGCGTTGCCCTCGCTCACGACCTCAGGGGACGCCACGGCGCTTCGGCCGAACGCGCTGCAAGAAGCGCAAGTATGGAAAACCAAGGGAGTGGGACCCGGATAGGGTGTACGGCAATGCCAACAGGGAGTTGAGTTGACCCATGCGGAGCTTGGACCTCAGCCGCGCAGTCGTCGTGGGCCACCTGGAGCAGCTGGTCCGCTGGGCACCACTCCTCGACGAGAGAAACCACATGCGGCTGGGCTCGTGGCCGAGCCGGATCTAACGCGGATATCACAAGATCCGACCCGTGCGCCAGGCGACTTGGTTTGAGACCGACGTGGTACTCCCGGGGATGGCTGGTCGAGCAGGGACCCGGTGGCGCGTCGCACCTGCCAGGGTACGAGGTGACTTACAATGTCCCGCGCCCTACGCTCGGCAATGCACAAATGGTGCTGGTGTCGGCGGAAGCAACTGCCTCCGTTCGCATCAAATATAATACAAGACAGCAATCTCAGAGCGTTTTCAGCAAGACTCCGCACAAGGCGGATCATACAAAGCGAGGGTATAGTAGTAGAGTGCGATACGATGATGCTAGTCGGGAGGTTCCGCATGCGCTATCGCCTGCCAGTGTTTGTTCTCAGTATTGTGGTGGCATGGCTCGCCGCAGGAGGCATGGCTCTTGCGCAGGGCGGCCCAGGACAGCCACCTCCACCGGTGACGGTTGCAAAGCCGGTTGTGAAGGACATCATCGAGCGGACCGATTTCATCGGGCGCTTCGAGGCCATCGATCAGGTCGATATCCGCGCCCGGGTCTCAGGCTATCTCGACAAGGTGCACTTTCAGGACGGGACCTTCGTCAAGGCAGGGGACCTGCTCTTCACCATCGACCCGCGTCCCTATCGCAATGCGCTCGAACAGGCTCAGTCGGCTGTCACATCCTCCCAGGTGAGGCTGGAATTCGGGCAAAGCGACCTCGATCGTGCCGAGCAGTTGCGCCGGACCGGCAATATCCCCGACCAATTGTACGATCAGCGGCGGCAGGCCTTCCTGACCGCGAAGGCCGAACTGGATCGCGCACAGGCCGCGCTCAGGCAGGCGCAGCTCGATGTGGAGTTCACGCAGATCCGCTCGCCCCTGTCCGGGAGGATTTCCCGCAGGCTGGTGTCCGAAGGCAATCTGGTCAATGCCAACCAGACGATCCTGACCAATGTTCTCTCGCTTGATCCGATCCAGTTCTATTTCGACGTGGATGAGCGCTCGTATCTGGCCTATTCGCGCCAGTCGCAGGGAGGCACGAAGACCTCCGCCAATGGCGAGGCCAACGAGGTTGTGCTCACGCTGACGGACGAGCGCCTCGGGCAGCGCAGGGGCCTGCTCGACTTCGTCGACAACCGGCTCGATGCGGCCAGCGGCACGATCCGCCTGCGGGCCGTGTTCGAGAACAAGGATCTATTTCTGACGCCCGGATTGTTCGGCCGCGTCACTGTTGGCGCCTCGGATCCCTATCAGGGCATCCTCCTGCCGGATGAGGCCATCGGCAGCGATCAGGATCGGCGCGTGGTCTACGTGGTCGGCGAGAACAACGTGGTCAATCTCAAGCCCGTGCGCATCGGTCCGAGGATCGATGGCTACCGGGTCATCCGCGATGGTCTGACCGGCAATGAGACGGTGGTCGTGAACGGCCTCGTGCGCGTGCGGCCCGGCGCGCCGATCACGCCCCAGTTGACGACGCTCCCGCCGACGCGGGAGCGAAACGGTAGCTGATCTCACGTGAGGAGGGCGCTTCCATGCGCTTTGCCCATTTCTTCGTTGACCGACCCATCTTTGCGACGGTCCTGTCGGCCCTGTTCCTGATCATCGGCGGCATCGCCTACACGACCCTGCCGGTGGCGCAATATCCGGACATCACGCCACCCACCGTGGTGGTGCGCGCAAGCTATCCAGGCGCCGATGCGCAGACGGTGGCCGCGACCGTCGCAACGCCGCTGGAGCAGCAGATCAACGGTGTCGAGGACATGCTGTACATGTCCTCCTATTCCACCGGCGACGGCTCCATGGCGCTGACGATCACCTTCAGGCTGGGCACCGATCTCGACAAGGCCCAGGTGCTCGTCCAGAACCGCGTCGCGATCGCAACGCCGCGCCTGCCGGAGGAGGTGCGGCGCCTCGGGGTGACGACCCTCAAGAGCTCGCCCGACCTGATGATGGTCGTGCATATGCTCTCGCCGGACAATTCCTACGACCAGCTCTATGTCTCGAACTATGCCCGGAACTATGTTCGTGACATCATGCTGCGGCTCGATGGGGTCGGCGACCTCATCATTTTCGGCGAACGGCAGTACTCCCTGCGCATCTGGCTCGACCCCGAGAGGCTCGCCTCCTATGGCATGACGTCCAGCGAGGTGGTGCGCGCCATCCAGGAGCAGAACGTCCAGGTCTCGGGCGGAGCCCTGGGGCAGGAGCCGACACCCACGGACGCGGCGTTCCAACTCACCGTCACCACTCAAGGCCGCTTCGAGGATCCGCGCCAGTTCCGGCAGATCATCGTCCAGGCTCGTGACGGGCGTCTGGTGCGGTTGCAGGATGTGGCGCGTATCGAGCTCGGCGCCCAGGATTACGTGACGAA
>Ga0209902_100353_pt1 | contig 56795 bp, 47 predicted proteins | sample FECB27metaG_FD_188304 | JGI IMG/M metagenome (GOLD analysis project Ga0209902, IMG submission 188304) | Cyanobacterial communities from the Joint Genome Institute, California, USA - FECB-27 (SPAdes) (version 2) | ecosystem: Environmental > Aquatic > Thermal springs > Hot (42-90C) > Microbial mats...
ACTGGTAACTGACCACTGTTTTTCCTGGTGCCTATGGCGCGGTGGAACCACTCTGACCCCATCCCGAACTCAGTTGTGAAACGCTGCTGTGGCGACGATAGTTGGCGGGTAGCTGCCTGTGACAATAGCTCGGTGCCAGGACTATTTTTAAAATAAAGCCTCTTTCTCTAACACAGAAAGAGGCTTTATTTTTATGTCCTAGTTTTTGAGGCTGTCTATATACCCTATATAGCGGTTCGGGGGTTTGAGTGCAATACATTAAGAAATAAGAACCACAGATGGACGCTCATGGAACACAGATAAATTTGTACTTCATTCAAACGAGAAGCGCTATAGTTGACGCTCTACACCCTGTCTCCAAAGCGATTGGTGACACATGAAGACATTGCTCGATATGTGAATAAGCAATATTGCTGAAATATTTTGTTAGAGTTGAGGTGTCAAATTAACCCTTGAGGAGTTTGATGCACACCATGCCCAAGCGCACGAACCGCGTTACTTTTGACAAAAGCAACGCAACCGATGCACAAAGGAGATTTTTGTCAAATTTGGCAGATCATATTTTTACTCATAAAATCTAAAACAAGGCAAAGTCTAAATTTCCTAAATAAATTTGTCTGTTAATAATTCAGGGTTAAACTGCTATCCCTAATTCACAAATGGTAGAGCGGATAAATGATATCGCTTGGCAAGCTCATCAAGGTAGCGTTGCTGCGATTATTCAACTGTTGAACGAAAAACTAGCCTCGTCTGGTATCAGAACCAGAGCTATTTTTGACGATGGTGTCTTACAACTTCTTTGTGAGGCTCGTACGGTGGCTCAACTTGAACAATCAACTTTGGTAAAGCACATCCAGCAGATTCTCGAGTCAATTGCACCACGCAATATTTGTCGAGTCAATATCAACAGTCGTATTGTTCGGGAACAGCAGTTGCTGTGGCTAGAGGAAATTAATCGCAACCCCGAAAATCAATTGCTGTGGTCACAGGAAATTACATTAGTCAAACCTAATATTTTTAGGCAAAGAATAAAAGAATTTAAAGAGCGTACAACTGAACAAGGAAAAAGAAATTTACTCAAGCCTCAATCTTCTCGTCTTTCAGTAGTTACTTATAACAATAAAATCAAAAATTCTCCTGTTGGACGGATGCTAGGAGCCGCTAGCTTTTGCATGTTTTTTCTGTCGCTTGGTGTAGCTGCATATGCTTTGCTAGGAGATAAGCTGAAAAACCCAATCCAACCAGAAATATTAAACTCTCTAGCCCCAGTAACTACCAACCAAAAACAACCTGCAGCACCGCCGCCTACTGCTAGTCCAAATGGTTCTACTTTTTCTGTAGATCCCTTTGCAGCAGCAGTACGAATTGCCAACACAGCTTCTGCAACTGGTAAAACAGCTACAAGTTCAGCTCAGTGGTTGGATCTTGCTGCTAGGTGGCAACGGGCATCAGAATTAATGAGTGCCGTGCCACCAAACCACAGCCGCTATCAGGAAGCTCAGATCCGCACTAAACTATACAAAAAATATAGTCAAGCTGCTGAAGAAGAATCAAAGAAAAGGTCCTCCTAAGCAATTTAAAATATGCCTACGGCACGCTACGCGGTTTGCGCAACTCCCACCCAGGAGGCACACGTATTCAAAATGGTCAAAATGGTCAGTAGCTTAATATCAAGCACTCATTTCTAGCATTCTTTGAATTGGTCGCAATGCAGCCTCGCGGATAAACTCTTGCAAGGTGATTTCTGGAGCGCGATTTTTCATTGCCCAGTAGAGCTTTTCCAGGGTATTTAACCGCATAAAAGGACACTCGTTGCAAGCGCAGTTATTTAGCGGTGGTGCAGGTATAAAGCGCTTGTGCGGCGCTCGTTTTTGCATTTGGTGAATGATACCAGGTTCCGTAGCAACGATAAATTCTTGAGAAGAACTCTGTTCACAATATTTGAGTAAAGCCGCAGTCGAGCCGATAAAACTCGCGTGGCGCAAGACACTAGTTTCACATTCTGGGTGGGCGATCGCCTCTGCTTGTGGGTGTGCAATTTTTAACTGTACAATTTTCTTTTCAGAAAAAGTTTCATGGACAACACAACTTCCTTCCCACAGCACTAAATCTCGCCCAGTTTTTTCCATCACATACCGCCCCAAATTTCTATCTGGGGCAAAAATAATCGGTTGGTCTTTGGGAATCTGCTTGACAATTTTGACAGCGTTGGAACTGGTGCAAATAATATCGCTCATTGCCTTAATGTCAGCAGAGCAGTTGATGTAAGAAACTACCAAATGCTCTGGATGCGCCGCTTTAAAAGCAGCAAACGCCTCTGGTGGACAACTATCGGCTAAAGAACAACCAGCATTTAAATCCGGTAAAAGAACCATCTTGTCAGGATTGAGAATCTTTGCTGTTTCTGCCATGAAATGGACACCAGCAAAGACAATCACATCTGCATTTGTATGCGCTGCTGCTTTGGCAAGCTGTAGCGAATCCCCAATAAAGTCTGCAATATCTTGAATATCCGGTTCTTGATAGTAATGTGCCAGGATAACAGCATTGAGTTCTTTTTTAAGAGTCTCAATCGCTGTAAATAAATCTAGTGGTAGATCACCCTGTTCCGTTTTTCCACGTTGAGCAAGTGCAGTCGTAAACACAGTTAGACGTTGCTGAATGTTACAAGTTTTATCTAGTGGATTCAATTATAGTAGTTTTTACCAAAAATGTTTGACGGGTGATGCTCCTCCCCCGGAATTGTGTCAAAATCCCGTAATTTTCATATGCTGGAAACAGATGGCAAGGAAAGTGGCATGACCAGTCAGAAAACAAACTCAAAAACTTTGAAAATTGCTGTAGTAGGAGATGTTCACGACCAATGGGAAGAAGAAGATGGCATTGCACTCAAGCATCTGGGTGTTGACTTAGTGCTGTTTGTTGGGGATTTTGGCAATGAGTCGGTGCAAGTCGTAAGAGCGATCGCATCCCTCGACATTCCCAAAGCAGCCGTGATGGGAAACCACGATGCCTGGTACACTGCTACAGACTGGGGACGGAAGAAGTGTCCTTACGACCGCACCAAGGAAGACTGGGTACAGCAGCAACTGGATTTATTGGGTGAAACCCAAGTCGGTTACGGTAAGCTAGATTTTCCGGCTCTAAATTTAACGGTTGTTGGAGGTCGTCCCTTTAGCTGGGGTGGACCAGAGTGGAAATATACTGATTTCTACCAACAGTGGTATGGAGTGACCAGTTTTGAAGAGTCCACAGCCCGCATCGTTGCAGCAGCTAAGAGTGCGGCTTACCAGACGATAATCTTTTTGGGTCACAACGGTCCGACTGGGTTGGGCGATCGCCCAGAAGACCCCTGCGGCAAAGATTGGCATCCCATAGGCGGCGACTTTGGCGACGCGGATTTAGGAGAGGCAATATCTCAGACCATCACGGCTGGTAAAACGATTCCCCTCGTCACATTTGGTCATATGCACCACAGCCTGCGACACACAAAGAAAGAGGCGCGAAAGCGCATCTTTAGAAGTCCAGAGGGGATAGTTTACTTGAACGCTGCTAGTGTACCCAGGATTGTGGAACATGGCAGCTATAAGCAGCGTAACTTCTCCATTGTTCTACTAGAAGGTGGTACCGTCTCCCAAGTCTCCCTAGTTTGGGTTGGAAAGGATTTCACTGTCACTTCTGAAGAAATTCTTTATCAAAAACCCAGTCCAGTAGTGCAACCTGCGTAGAGGATGATATATACTATGTATTTGGTCGGCTTATGACGCCGACTGCTGACAGCTAAGAGCTGACAGCTTTACTGGAGAGGTGGCAGAGTGGTCGATTGCGTCCGACTTGAAATCGGATGAACCGAAAGGTTCCGGGAGTTCGAATCTCCCCCTCTCCGTTGTTGTTCTACCTGGTCTGCTTCATCAACTACGGTAATTTATCACTCGCGCTTGCTCTAAGTAACATAATTTAAGCACGGATGATAGCTACCCCAGCAGCCTCGTAAGGAGCAATAATTTTATCACTAACTGTGTTTTCAGTCACTATATGCGTTAGTTGACTTATCGGTCCAACAATATATGGTGATGCAGTTCCCAATTTTTCCCCAGAGGCAAGCGCGACGACCTCGGCAGAACTCTCTATCATTGCACGCTTGACATAAGTTTCCTCTATATTAAGCATACTAATCCCCACTTCTGGATGTAAGCTGCGTACACCTAACAGGCATAAATCGGCACGGATACCCCGCAAAGCCTCGACAGTTGACACCCCGACACTCACTAAGGAATTTTTTAAGAGCCGCCCACCAAGCAGGATAACTTCAATATGGGCGTGTTCTACCAAGGCTATAGCAATTGGGGGACTGTGGGTAATGACTGTGGCATGTAGATCCAAGGGGAGATGTTGCACGACTTGCTGTGTTGTAGTGCCGCCATCCAACAGCACCACCTGTTGTGATCGTACCAAGCTAGCTGCTGCTCGACCAATTGCCACTTTCGCCTTTTGAGCCTGGCTTTGTCTCGCTGTATAGGTAACAGCTTGTGGAGAGGCGGGTAGCGCACCTCCATGTACGCGCAGCAGCAGCCCAGCATCAGCTAAGTCACGCAAGTCTCGGCGAATCGTGTCTTCTGAAACTTTAAGCTGACTACTCAAATCCGACGAAAGCACCTTTCCATCCCGGTGCAGGGTTTCAAGAATGAACTGTTTTCTTTCAGCACTCAGCATTGTTTTCTAAAAAATTTTGCGTTTTTGTTCTTGTAGTTGCGTTTAGTTGCGTTTATAATTTTGATGATGCGGGTTGGTGCATAATTTTGCTTTTTTGAGTTTTTCTATTGTACGTGGAGGATAAGGCTATGAAGGAGGCTACTGCTAGATTTCCTTACCGATTGGCGGCTATTGACCTTGATGATACCTTGCTTGGTCCCGATAAACGGATCAGTGAGCAGAATGCATCTGCCGTACAATCCCTGCGAAATCTGGGCGTGATGGTGGTACTTGCTTCCGGGCGGAGTTATGAGAACATACTAAACTTTCACCAACAACTTGGTTTGCGCGGTCTTATTGTTTCCAGTGACGGAGCACTCGTAAAAAACGCAGAAACAAGCATAGTCCTGCAACAGCATTCAGTGCCAACAGATTTGGCAGCTAAGGTTATGGCGGATGGGCTTGCTTACGGCTTGACTCTGATCTGCTATTACACTGATGGTGTATACGTAAGTGAGAGCAACGAATTGACAACGCTGTACCAGCAGCGTTCCGGCGAACAGGTTACGGTGGATAGTCAGCAAGCTCAAGAATTGCGATCTGCTCCTTTGAAGGTGATTTGGTGTGGAAACCCTCAACAGATTGCAGCAGTGCATAAAGCCGCAGAGGCATCTTATCAGGCTGTACTCAACATCACACTGACAGATCCAGAATATTTAGTATTTACAGCCTTTGGAGTGGACAAGGCTGTTGGTTTAGCAGCAGTAGCTAACTACTATAATATTGAGCCAACAGAAGTGATTGCATTTGGTGATGGTAATAACGACGTGCTAATGCTTGCTTGGGCGGGTCTTGGAGTTGCAATGAGCAATGCTCGTCCAAGTGCTAAAAGAGCAGCAAAACTAGTTGCTTCTCCTGGCAATCCAGAGACGAGTTTTGCCCGTGCTATGGAAATGATACTGATTTCAAAGCTTCATCCGGCTTAATCCGGCTCAAGCTGTGCTTAACACAACAGTACTCAATCAAACAGGAGCAATTCTAGTTCTCATCTGCGTTACTTACCTCCACAAGTATAATTAGGTGCTTTTGATTTAGCAGGCGATTGGCTTTGCCACTGCAATTTCGGGCGATTGGGCTGTCTTCCCACTGCGCTCCGCGCAATCGCCGCCTCTCCCTTCCAATCCACGCCAGTTGCACCATGCTACTATGTCCAATAAATTCAACAAGGAGTTCGACAGATGGCTATCCTTCATGACGTAGATTTACCCGATGACTTATATCAAGAGCTACAAGAGCTAGCCATAACCGAAAATAGCTCAATTAACGCCCAAGTCATCACTCTATTACGAAATGCTTTGTCAGCAGTTGAGATACAGCGCAGGGAAGAACAGAGGCGACGAGATGTGCCAAAACTCTTGGAAGAAATACGTCGTCGTCGTGAGAGTCGTAGGACTGATGTCGAATGGCCTGATAGCACAGCCCTAATCCGAGAAGACCGCGACAGATGACAACCCCTTTTAGATGCGTCGTAGATGCTAGTGTAGGCATTAAGCAATTTGTTCCCGATCCGCTAACCCCTAAAGTTAATCAACTGTTTGCTCACCTTGCCAATCCTCAAAATCAATTCTTCGTACCTGACCTGTTTTACATTGAGTGTGCAAACATCCTTTGGAAATATGTCCGCGCCGGACTGTATGCTGCTGGTGACGTTCCGGCAGATTTAGTTAGTCTCAAAACTTTCCCCTTGCGTGTTGTCTCGACGGTTGACTTGGTGGAAGATGCCGTGAGCATCGCCTTGGCGTATAACATTTCCGCCTATGATGCTTCTTACGTTGCCCTTTCACAGCAGGTTGGTGCTACGCTACTGACTCTAGACCAGCGCCTGATTAGGGCTTTAGGGGCTACGTCTTATGATGTTTGCTTGTTGAATGACTTTGAGATTCCACCGTTGCCCTGAATTTAGAGGAGGAGCAACGCTAACTTACCTTCAGTATCTAAAAGTTAACGAGCAAAATTATCACAACCTTTGTTCAATTAATACCGCATATCTGCTGAACTAAGCCAGCTAAGTAGTTCCGTGTATTCGCACTGGTAAGTATCACATTGGCAGTGCTAGCCTGACAGCATTACTCAAAATGCTTTTGTATCATAAATTTAACTAGTACAGGCAGGTACTGAATGGCTCGTGGTAACGAAGAACAAAGTAGCAAATTTATCACTACCGAACCGTTAAAAGCTAGCAGTGAAGCAGGTGAGCAAAAAGTTTGGGATGCTGTTAAGAGTGCTTTTTCTGATAGAAACTGTATTGGTTACTGGCGCTATCCGATTTTCTCGAAGGTGGGAGAAATTCGTAAGGAACCTGACATTCTCATTGCTGATAGAGAATTCGGTTTAGTGGTTATTGAAGTATTGCCTGTCGCCATTGACCAAGTCGTTGCTATTAACGATGGTATTTGGCAGTTGCAAAACTATCACATCGCAGAAACTAATCCTGACGGGCGAGCCGAACATCAACTACGAGCATTGATTGCATATGCTGACCGCGAATCTGCTATCTGGCGCAAGGTTACCGGACGATCGCTCGTTGCATTACCTCTGATTACCCAAGAACAATGGCAACAAAAAGGTTTTGACCAACTACCCAACTGTCCTCCTGTGATTTTCCAAGACCAGTTAGGCAAAGTTGGCTTATTGGAACGTATTCAACAAATCTCTTGTGTCGTTCCAGGAGAAAGCCTGGAAGATAAAGACTGGGAATTACTACTGTCAGTGATTGGCGGAACACCCGTTCTTCGTAAACCTCCTCGCGCTACAACCTCAACCATAGGCAAAACCCGCGCCAGCATTATGGACAGTTTGCGGCAAAGGCTGTACGAAATAGATTTACAGCAAGAACACATAGGAAAAGAAATTCCCCCAGGACCTCAGCAAATTCGCGGTATTGCGGGTTCAGGTAAGACAGTGCTGCTGTGTCAAAAAGCGGCGATGATGCACCTTAAGCACCCAGAGTGGGATATTGCTTTGGTGTTTTTTACGCGATCGCTCTACGACCAAATTATCGCATTAGTAGATAAGTGGATACGCCGCTTCAGCTGTGGTGAGATGCAGTACGACCGCAAGACAAACCACAAGCTGCAAGTACTTCATGCTTGGGGAGCGAGGGAACAACCAGGTTTGTACGGGACGATTTGCGAGTACCACGGTAAAAGACGCGGAACGGTTGTAGATACAAAAGAAAAACAACCTAACCGAGGTTTGGCAGAGTTATGTAAACGGCTACAAGAGGAAATAGAGATTGAGCCGATGTTCGATGCCATCTTGATTGATGAAGGTCAAGATTTAGTAGCCGAAGATGAATTGAAATATGAGGATAAACAAGCTATTTACTGGTTGGCTTATCAAGCGTTGCGACCTGTGAGTGAGGACACACCAGAGGAGAGGCGCTTAATTTGGGCTTACGACGAAGCACAAAGCCTTGATAGTATAGCAGTGCCAAAGGCTAAAGAAGTCTTTGGCAAGAGTTTGAGCAATTTGTTGAACAAGCAACCGCAGTATGTCGGCGGTATCCAACGTGCTGTAGTGATGCGCCACTGTTACCGCACTCCTGGACCAATTCTCACAACTGCTCATGCCATTGGTATGGGTTTGCTACGCCCAGAGGGAATGGTTTCTGGCATCACAAATAAAAAAGATTGGGACAGAATTGGTTACGAAGTCAAGGGAGATTTTCGGGGTGTCGGTAAGCCAATAACTTTGCATCGACCTCCAAAATATTCACCAAATCCCATTGCTGAACTCTGGGACACACCTATATTGGAATTTCAAACTTACGGTTCTCGCCAAGAAGAAATGACAGCGTTGGCGCAGAACATCATGCATAACATCGTCGATGATGGTCTTAATCCCAGCCGCGATATCTTAGTTGTGGTTTTAGGCTCTAATTCCGAGGCAATGGACTTAGAAACTCAAGTGGCGGGATTTTTGATGCAACAGAGCATTGATATCTATATTCCCAGCGCTCCCAGCAGTAATATCTTAAAGTTTGAATGGGAAGTTAGTCAGCCAAACAACTTCTGGTGTGATGGGGCTGTTACAGTCTCTCGTGTCCCTCGCGCTAAAGGAAATGAGGCTGATATGGTGTATGTAGTCGGCTTTGATAATGTCGCTCGTAATGAAAGTGATGTGAATTGTCGTAACCAGTTGTTTGTCGCTTTAACCAGGACACGGGGCTGGGCAAGTGTAAGTGGTGTCGGTAATTACCCAATGTATGATGAGATGCGGCAAGTTATTACCAGTGGTGACACTTTCACGTTTACCTACAAGCGCCCACCCAAGCGAGATATTGGTGATGGAGATGAAGCATAGCAGCGGATGAGGTAGGGGATGTAACGGATATAGCGGATGATTTATCTGTAATTTCCCCAGTGAATCTATCCGTAACGCTGCAAATGTAGAGACGCGCTGTTTGAAGCGTCTCTACAACTAACCTATTCCGAGACCTTGTTCTTTGCTCGTTCTGCACGCGCCTCGGCGGATGCCATAACTTCGTCCATATTTTCTAGCATCTCGCCTGGGAAATTTTCCAGAACTCTCGTGGAAAGAGCAACCCGACCTTTGCCTTCATCCAAGTCTATTATTATAGCTTTAATCGGCTGACCGACTTGAAACACCTTTTCCAGATTTTCAATAAATTTCTGGCTGATCTGCTTAATATGGAGCAAGGCGCTTGTGCCATCTAAATCCACGAAGACACCAAAGGGTTTGATACCACTGATTTTCCCAAGCACCAGCTGATTAACTTCCAATGTACTGAAGCTAGCAGAACGAGTTGCTATGCGCTGCGAAAGGATAAGCTTGTTGTTACTGCGATTAACTTCCAAAAAGCCAGCATTGAGAGATTGACCCTTAAGTGCTTCTAAATTATCTCGCTCAACCAAGTGCGATCGCGGAATAAATCCTCGCAAACCCTGAACATTGACAGTAACACCACCTTTATTGACATTTATCACCCGCACTTGCGTCGTTTGAGAATTCTCCTGCATTTGCGCCAGTCGATCCCAAATGTGCTGGATTTCGAGTTGCTTTCGCGAAAGGGTGACTTGACCTTCTGCATCCTGATCCCTGATGATTAAAAATTCTAAATTCTCATTTAATGGCAGCACCTCCGACAAATCGGTGACTGCTCTCAAAGAAGCCTCATCGCGAGGGACAAACGCCGACGACTTGCCACCAATATCAACATACGCTCCATCAGAATCAAGTTGGAACACCCTGCCGTTTACCACCTGTCCCTTTTGAAACTGGTAATCGTGTTTTTCCAGTGCTTTGGCAAAGTCGTCCATTGTAAATGACGAATTGGCTTTTTGAGATAATTTCGCTTCGGAATCCATGACTGTTAAAGATAAATTGCGATTCTAGCTGATGCCACTGGAGTTTTACTCAACGCTAAACAACACTATTCGAGTGACTGTGATTGCTCGTGAAGACTATCATTAGTCATTAGTTCTTTGTAATGACCCTTCGGGTATGCCTATGGCTTGCGCCACGGCTATCGCCGAACGGCACACCTTCGGTGAACGCCAGTCGCCTAGGTCGGGCTAACCCTCCTGCAGCGCTGGCTCACTAATGACTAATGGGTAGGGACGACCTGAATGCAACCAGAACGCAAATCAAATCGGATAGCTAAAGTTGTCCAAACAGTTGTTTTACCTGCTCCCACGCATCAGCAGCAGCTATAGAATTATAGCTGGCGCGTTGGTCGCAGAAAAATCCGTGGTCAGCTCCATCGTAGCGAAACACACGATGAGGAATGTTGTATTTTTCTAACTCTGCCTCAATCTGGTCTACCTGTTCTGTTGGGATACTGGCGTCTTCCATACCAAAGAAGGCATTGAGAGTGCCTTTAATCTCTCTTGTGCGAGAAACGGTAGGCTCTCCACCCCCAAAGGTGCGGGTGGCGATTCCAGCACCGTAGAAGGAAGCGGTAGCCTTAATATCTGGTAGGGTAGAGGCAAGATATGCCACATGACCGCCAAAGCAAAAGCCTATACAGCCAAAGCCATCTTTTTTCACTTCAGGGAGGGTTTTCAGATAGTCAATGGATCGTTGGATATCGCTCAGTAACTCTGATGCCTTGGTTTGCATTGCGTAGTTTCTGCCTATTTCAATATCTTGCGGGGTGTAGCCAGTTTCAAAACCAGGGGCAATTCGTTGGAACAGTGCAGGTGCAATTGCGACATAACCTTCTTGGGCGATACGTTCTGTAACGTTCCGAATGTGGGAGTTGATTCCAAAAATTTCCTGCAATACCACAACTCCTGGATAAGAACCTTCTTGAGAAGGCTTAGCTAGATAGGCGTCGATTTGCAAATCATCTTGCGAAAGTTTAACAGTTGTGGTATGTATTGCTCGCTCTGCCATAATAGGTTTTACCAGTGCTGTGTGACTATGAAGAAATAGCTATGCCAAGATGTCAAGGCGATCTCCAATCAAATTATCAACTACGAGTAACAACCACACCAGAATTTTCCCTTCATAGAAATTCAATATATAAGTAAAATATTTGACAGTTAGCATTCGCAGCTGGTCATATGCAGCTACTATCATGCAGGAGCTTTGGTGATGATTCAGTTTCGTATACAGCCAGACAGTGAAATCCCCGCATCAAACCAGCTGTTTAATCAAATTCGGTTTGCGATCGCCTCTCGGCAATATCCACCTGGGTATAAACTACCGAGTACGAGAGCGCTGGCAATGCAGACAGGCTTGCATCGTAATACCATTAGCAAAGTGTACCGTCAATTGGAAGACGACGGGCTTGTAGAAAGTCTTGCGGGGTCAGGGATTTACGTCCGCGCCCAGGGTCATGAGGGTGGTAGTAGGCTGCAATCACCGATTCTCAAAGAATATCCTCAAGCATACAAAGTTGTTCAGCTTGCACTAGACGAGCTCCTTTCTCAAGGCTGTTCCCTCAATCAAGCCCGTGAGTTATTCTTGGCGGAAGTTGATTGGCGCTTGCGTTGTAGTGCGCGAGTGTTGGTTGCAGTTCCAACTCAGGATATCGGTGTTGGGGAATTGATGGTCTATGAATTAGAACAAGCCCTGAAAATACCAGTGCAGTTGGTAGCGATGGAACAATTAGCTGCTGTGCTAGATCAAACTTCCTCAGCGACAGTTGTCACCAGTCGGTATTTTATTGGTGAGGTGGAAGTCATCGCCGCACCTAAAGCTGTGCGCGTCATACCCCTTGACATTCATGACTACGCCAACGAATTCAACCAGTTTAAAAACCTACCTAAAGACAGTTGTCTTGGCATAGTTAGCATCAGTTCTGGAATTCTTCGAGCTGCAGAAGTTATCCTCCACGGTTTACGGGGGGATGAAATACTCGTGATGACTGCACAACCAAAAGATGCTTACAAACTTCAGGCGATCGTTAAGCGAGCACAAGTCATTTTTAGCGTTGATCAGGTGAGTTTTTCTGCGGTGCAAGCTGCTATGCAAGCTGCTATGGATGACATTATTCGCCCACCTAAACACATGACTAGCGAAAAATATATTGGTACCAACTCGATTAACTTGCTCAAACGAGAGCTGGGTTTGGGTTGAATGATCAAGAGTGAATTATGAATACGGCAATTCCCAATTCATAATTCACTCATTCATAAGCCAATTTTCTAGCCTAATCTTTGCTCTAGTTCCAAGAACTCTCGCACCCGTTTGAGGTAAGTAGCCGAGTCTTCCAACATAGGGAAATGAGCCGTATTGCGAATCAAGCAAAATTCTACTTTATCGTTCAGTGCGGCTGCCTGACGACCCATTTCGGCTGGAATAATTTTGTCGAACTCGCCCGCCACCAGTAGTGTAGGCACCGTCAGCTGAGCAAATTCCTGCGGCATTAACTCAGATGCCGCTTTACTAACAGATGTAAAAATTGTACCCAAAGCAGCATCGTAGTCTGCTATGAGAAAATCCTGCAAGAAAGCTTTGCGTTCTGCTGCTGGTATGGCACGGTGTAGAAATCGCGCCATAAACATTCTGTCAACAAACGGTATTTTATCCAACCAGTTGGGACGAAATTTGACCACGTACCCACCGAATTTATGAAAAGCTGTAAATGCTTTTTCGTCATACTCAAAAATACCGCTACAGGTGAGAATTGCTCTTTCCACTCGTTGGGGGTAGCGGTTGAGAAACAAAGTAGCAATGGACGCGCCCATCGAATGAGCATTGATATACACGCGTTGGAGCTGCAACTCATCTAGCAAAGCTGCCAAGTCGTCAGCGTATTCCTCTAGCTCATAAGTTAACTCTTGGATTGCTACAGATTCTGCCTGCGGTGACTGCAACTCGACAGACTCAACAACAGCTTCACTCGCTTTAGCTAGGGTAGGTCGCCCACGGGAACGCCCAAATCCCCGTAAATCGTAAAGTAAGCAATCAAATTGTTCTGATAAAGTATGTGCCGTACTTTGCCAGTACCGATTGGAACCAGCCCAACCGTGGATAAAAACCATCACAGGCTTGTCCTCAGTATCCGATGGCTTTTTTATCCACTCGTAGTAATGGTCAACACCACGAACGTTTATATAAGGCATTTGTCAAAAGTCAAAAGTCAAAAGTCAAAGATCAAGAGTTAACAGTATTTTACTCATGACTAATGACTAATGACTCATGACAAAGATGTACAGACGCTTCAAACAGCGCGTCTCTACAATGACTAATAACAATTACGCTGATTCTGGTTTGGGTAGTGTGGATGGGTGCATCAGGAGTTCCGCGGTGGAACGCTTCTCTACCATTTCCCGCGTGACTGTGCAACGAGTCACATCTTTGCGCGAAGGCAACTCGTACATCACTTCCAGCATCAGTTCTTCCACAATGCCCCGCAGCGCCCTTGCGCCGGTTTTGCGGCGGTAGGCTTCTTGAGCAATAGCTCGCAGAGCCTCTGGTTTAAACTCTAGCTGGACATTATCCATCTTCAGCAGCTTTTGGTACTGCTTCACCAAGGCGCTGCGCGGTTGGGTGAGAATTGCCATCAGCGCTTCTTCGTCGAGTGGATCTACCACCGCTACCATTGGCACTCGCCCAATAAATTCCGGAATCATACCGAACTTCACTAAGTCATCCGGTTCTAGATTGCGCAGAGTATCTGCTGTGCGTTTGTCCTTGGTTTGACCTTCTCCAGGTTGTACAAAGCCTATTGACTTTTTGCCAGTTCTCTGCTCTACGACCTTTTCTAAACCGACGAATGCACCGCCACAGACGAACAGGATGTTGCTTGTATCAATCTGGATGCAGTCTTGATAGGGGTGCTTGCGTCCTCCTTGGGGTGGTACGTTAGCGACCGTCCCCTCTAACATTTTCAGTAAAGCTTGCTGTACGCCTTCGCCAGAGACATCTCGGGTAATTGAAGGGTTCTCACTCTTGCGAGCAACCTTATCGATTTCGTCGATGTAGATAATTCCCCGCTGCGCTTCTTCTACATCCAAGTCTGCTACTTGCAACAGTCGCAGCAAGATATTTTCCACATCTTCTCCCACGTACCCTGCCTCTGTTAGCGTGGTGGCATCAGCAACAGCAAAGGGGACATCGAGAATTTTTGCCAGAGTCTGTGCTAGCAGAGTTTTGCCGCAGCCTGTCGGACCAATCAGTAGAATGTTGGACTTTTGGAGTTCTACAGCATCATCCAAACCTTTGCCACTGCCTTTAGACTGAACCACTGCTAGCCGCTTGTAATGGTTATAAACTGCGACTGAAAGCACTTTTTTGGCTTCGTCTTGACCAATGACGTGTTCGTCTAGGTACTTTTTAATCTCTCGTGGCTTAGGTATTTGATTCAACGAGAGATTAGAGGAACGAGCACGGCGTTTCTGAGGTGGTTCTGACCTGGGTGCTGGTTGCGACGATGCTGCCGCATTTGTGTCGAGTAACTCCTCATCCAGGATTTCATTACACAAGTCTACGCATTCATCGCAGATGTAGACTCCCGGTCCGGCGATTAGTTTACGAACCTGCTCCTGAGACTTGCCGCAAAATGAACACTTTAAATGGGAGTCGTACTTAGACATACCAGCCTCTTATTTGACAATGGTGACGTTTTCCCCTGGAGAGGGAAGATTTTGCCTGGAGATGACCTGATCAATCAACCCATAATTTTTCGCCTCTTCAGCCGACATGAAGAAATCGCGATCAGTATCGGCTTCGACTCTTTCTAATGGTTGACCAGTATGAGTCGCCAATAACTGATTCAACTTAGATTTATGATAAAGAATTTCTCTGGCTTGTATCTCGATGTCAACGGCTTGTCCTTGTGCACCACCGAGTGGTTGGTGAATCATGATCCGGGAATCAGGAAGAGACATCCGTTTACCAGCCGTTCCTGCTGCTAACAAGAACGCCCCCATGCTCGCGGCTAATCCAAAACATATCGTGACTACATCAGGACGGATTTGCTGAATAGTATCATAAATAGCCATGCCTGCTGTCACCGAGCCACCAGGAGAATTAATATACAGTTGAATATCCTTTTCGGAATCTTCAGCATCTAGAAACAATAACTGGGCAACAATTGAGTTGGCAACGTTATCGTCTATTGGTGTTCCTAAGAAGATAATCCGCTCCCGTAGCAAGCGAGAGTAGATGTCGAAAGCGCGTTCTCCCATGCCAGATTGTTCTACCACCATCGGGACGATGTTGTTAGGACTGTCTAGGGAGTAGAGTTTAAAGTCACTCAAACTGTTAAATTGGTAGTTTCCCGACTGCGATACAAGCATAAAAGAACGTTTCACACTAAGTGTAACAATGGTAGAGACAGCAAAGGCTGCCTTTTTAAGGAATTTGATTTTTGATGTGGCTATGTGTTAACCATTATGCCTCATATAAATTCCTATCGTGTAAAACAGTATCAAACCAAGGGTGTTACGTATACTGTCACTTATTTAAAATTTCTTAGACTTCCACCTTAGGAGAGGGAGTGAGGGAGGGAGGGAGAGAGAGAGTGAGGGAGGGAGAAATTCCAAATTTTGAATTGATCTGTCCCCGTGTCCTCTTTCCCTTGTCCCCTTTTCATCTATTGTGCCTCTGTTGACTCTGTGTTTTGTGGTGAGATTTCTGCACTAACTTGGGGGGTTTGTTCTACTGTTTCAGTTGCAGCATCTGAGTCAGCAGTTTTGACTTCTTCAGTCTCAGTCTCAGTTTCAGTTTGTGCTGCACTCAAAGAACCTTCAGGGACTAATTCAACGGTTGAGCGTTCTAAAAGCCAATCGATGATTTTTTCGGTTAACAATTCGTTTTCTACGACTTCACGCAGTCTATCCTCATCAACATCTTTTTCAGCGTACTGTTCCAACAATTCTTGGACTCTAGCGTTGATTTCTGCTTCTGACACTTGGATGGACTCGCGTTTACCAATTTCCCGCAGCGCCAGAGAACGCTTAATGCGCTCAACTGCTTCACCGCGAGAACGTTCCCGCAACTGGGGAATCACATCTTGGGTAAACAATTTCTTAATATCAAGCCCCTGTTGAGAAAGCCGCATGGCTGTTTGCGTCAGCATCGCATCCACTTCCTGCTGAATCATTGATTCTGGCAAGTCAACTTCTACGTGCTTGAGCAGTTCACCTAACAAGGCTTCTTGCTTGTTCGCTTTTGTTTTCTGTTCAGCCTCTTTTTGAAAGCGCTCTTCTAAAGAAGAACGCAAATCTGCTAGAGTTTCGTAATCGCTGGCTTCTTGGGCAAAGTCATCATTCAATTCGGGCAGTTCTTTTTCCTTGAGTTCTTTGATTGTTACGGTGAAAACAGCCGGTTTTCCTGCTAAATCTTGATTTACATAAGGGTCTGGAAACTGAGCTGAAACTTCTCTGGTTTCTCCAGGATTCATTCCCACTATCCCTGTCACAAAGCCGGGAATGAATTTGTCCTCCTGCATCTCTAATTGGAAATCAGTTGCTTCACCGCCAGGTATTGGCTGGGGTTCTGCTGTTTCGTCTTCACCCTCGGATGCAACCACAACACCTTTAAAATCGACGACAGCAACATCACCTATCTGTGCTGAACGTCCTTCCACAGGAATTAACGTCGCCATTTCTTGGCGTTCGCTTTCCAAGACTTTGTCCACTTGCTGTGGATCGTATTTGACTTCCTCGGCTTTGAATTGTAAGCTCGTGTACTCACCCAGATTAGGTTCTGGTGCCACATCTACAGATGCGGCAAATGTTAGGGGTTTGCCTGGTTCATAATTGTTAATTAATTCCTCAAATGAGGAGCGCAGCTGTGGTTGACCAAGCGCCTGGATTTGTTCTTGTTGTAGCGCTTGCTCAATGCCATCTTGAATTAATTCTTCTAGAGCTGCTGCCTTGATTCGAGTGACGCCAAGGCGCTGTAACAATATTTGCCGAGGGACCTTGCCCTTGCGAAACCCAGGAATATTTGCAGTACTGGCTAAGTTTTTAACAACTTTTTCGTAAGTTTCCTTGGTCTTTTCTGGCGTAATCTCTATTTCTAGACCAATTTGACTGGCGGGAAGTTTTTCCTGGGTAACTTTCATGCTATGTCTCTATTCTTGGTATTTCTTTTTACTAATTACGTGATTTGGCGCAAGGGAATAGCGTCTTTTAAGTTAAAGTTTCGTGACTTGGATGAAAGATGCCAAGTGTTGACCCAAGTGTAAACTATGGACTTAGAAGTATCCACTTCTTGCTGAATCCGGTGCCTCTAGACAAGGATACAACACCTGAAGATTTTCTCCACAGAGTTCTCCAAGGGCTTGTATCCCGTTTATTCCTTCCTTTGTGCATCCTTCATCCTTTACCCTTTAGTTGCTAAAAGTTCTTGACATTTTAGCGCTAACTAGTTTAGCAATTTCAACTCTAAATTGTTTTTTACCAAAGGGTTAACACCGTGATATCCTGTTTATAAACTAGCAGTTCGCATTTCCATTGTTGTAACGTTGGTGCTGCCTGCCTTATAAGACTGAGCGAGAGCTTATGCTTAGCTGCTGCCTCGCTTAAAGCTCTCGCTGATTGCCTTGCTGGTTTCAGTCCATTTGAATCATAGTACACCAATCATCAAGACGAACGCATCTTAAAGACACCAATACCTGTCTGAAGCTAATTTGCATCAAGCTTGTGTCATGCTGACGTTGAAAGATAGTGTGCTGTATAATAGATATTTTAAGCGAGTCCCAAGTTGATTCATAAATCATTATAAATTGCAACATAAATCAGGATAAGTAACAAAATAAATGTATTAAATTAAGAATTACAATCATTTGCAAAAAATAATCAAACTATTAAAAAGTTTATTGAATGTCTGCTATTGCCATTTAAAGTTTGAATTTTTACAACAAATTGCACATAATAACATCTAGTAAAGGAGGAAGCCTGTTTGTCTAAATCCTACCGTGTAGCTGTTTTGGGAGCGACTGGTGCCGTTGGCAAAGAGTTGCTGGAATTATTAGAAAGTCGAAATTTCCCTGTTTCTGACATAAGGTTATTGGCTTCCGTTCGCAGTGCAGGGCGATCGCTGCCTTTTAAGGGGGAAAATTTGCCTGTAGAGGCAGTGAGCGAAAAAGCCTTTGAAAATGTGGATCTGGTGCTGGCAAGTGCAGGCGGTTCCACATCGAAAACATGGGCACCAAAAGCTGTCGCGGCTGGTGCTGTGGTGATTGATAACTCCAGCGCGTTTCGCATGAACCCAGAAGTTCCTTTGGTGGTTCCAGAAGTGAATCCGCAAGCTGCATCTGACCATAAAGGCATTATTGCCAACCCCAACTGCACGACGATTTTGATGACACTCGCAGTGTGGCCCCTACATAAAGTTTCACCAGTGCAACGCCTAATCGCTGCAACATACCAGTCTGCCAGTGGCGCAGGTGCTCAAGCAATGGAAGAAGTGAAAACCCAAGCAAGTGCCATTTTAGAAGGCAAGCAACCCGTTGCTGAAGTATTTCCCTATCCATTAGCGTTTAATGTCTTCCCGCACAACACCCCGTTGAATGATTTGGGGTACTGCGAGGAAGAAATAAAAATGGTTAACGAAACTCGTAAAATTTTTGGCAATCAAGATATAAGAATTACTGCAACTTGTGTACGGGTACCCGTACTACGTAGCCATTCGGAAGCGATTAACCTAGAATTTGAGGTGCCATTTAGCCCAGATAAGGCAAGAGAAATTCTAAGTCAAGCACCTGGTGTGAAATTGGTGGAAGATTGGAAGGCAAATCATTTTCCTATGCCAATTGAAGCGACAGGTCGAGATGAAGTTTTGGTAGGGAGAATTCGTCAGGATATTTCTCACCCGTGCGGCTTAGAACTGTGGCTATGTGGCGACCAAGTCCGTAAAGGTGCAGCTTTGAATGCAATACAAATTGCTGAGTTATTAGTAGAAAAAAATCTGCTTCAAGGGGCGGTAGCCGTAAGTCAGAAGTTATAAGTCATCAGTTATTTGGTCATGGGTATTAGACAAAGAACAAATGACTTATGACAAAGAGAAATCATAAAGGACTAAGGCGCTTGCTTACGCTTGAAAGTAATAGTCAGATAGATTATTACAATAGAAAACCACCAAAACCCAAAAAAACAAATAACAAAGAGGAATATTTAGGAGTGAAAAGAGGGTGGTAGATTTTGGCAGAGTTCTAACCGCTATGATTACGCCGTTTAAAGAAGACGGCAGTGTCAATTATGATGTAGCAGCAGCACTGGCAGCACATCTAGCTGACAACGGTACAGATACACTCGTGGTATGTGGAACCACCGGAGAATCTCCTACCCTGAGTTGGGAGGAAGAATACCAGTTGTTTTGTGTGGTGTTGCAGGCGGTGGATCAAAAAGCTCTTGTGATAGCAGGGTGTGGCTCCAATTCCACCAAAGAAGCAATTGCCGCTACCCAAAAGGCGGTTAAAATAGGAGTACATGGCGCACTGCATGTTGTTCCTTACTACAACAAACCACCGCAAGCGGGGCTTTATCAGCACTTTAAGGCGATCGCTCAAGCTACGCCTGACCTACCTGTGCTGTTATACAATATCCCTGGTCGTACCGGTCAAAATCTTCAACCAGAAACAGTTGCTCGGTTAGCAGAGATTGACAATATTGTCGGAATTAAGGAATCTACCGGCAACATAGACCAGGCAAGTGAAATCCGTCGCTTGACGCCAAAAGAATTCCAGATATACTCTGGAGATGATTACATGACTTTGCCTCTCTTAGCAATAGGGGCGAAGGGTGTCGTCAGTGTGGCTTCTCATCTGGTAGGAAATCAACTACAAAAGATGATTCAAGCCTTTGATGCGGGTGAAACTGAAGTAGCCAGGGAAATACATCTCCAATTGTTCCCTCTGTTTAAAGCTTTATTTGCAACTACAAACCCTATCCTAGTCAAGAAAGCACTGAAACTTTTAGGTTGGGAGGTTGGTTCAACTCGTCCGCCCTTGTGCGAAGCTGATTCAGAAGTCAGTCGAAAGTTAGAAGTGGTTCTCAAAGAGCTAGGTCTGATTTAGCAGCAAGTTGTTGAAGGCTGAAGCGCTCGTTCGCGGAAGATATTTATAAAAAGTTGGTGCGTAATTTTACAAAATTCCAGGTGAAAACCCTGTGCTACGACTGAATCAATAGATGATGAATTTTGAGCTTTTCAAGCCCAATTAATTAAACAACAATTGAATATCTCATAAAAATTCAACTGTTTTGAGAGTGATTTCATAGATTGGTTGTCTTGTGATTACAACAGCGTTAAATTCCACATCTAAAAAGACAAAGAACAATCTCTAAATTTTACATTTTTAACGACAAAGAACAACCTAAGGAGAAAATGGCTAAAAACGAATCTTTAGCCGCCCTAAAAATTATACCGTTGGGCGGTTTGCATGAAATTGGTAAAAATACTTGTGTTTTCGAGTATGACGACGAAATTATCTTGTTAGATGCAGGATTGGCTTTTCCCACAGACGGGATGCATGGAGTCAATATTGTTCTTCCAGACATGACTTATGTACGGGAAAATCGCCACAAAATTAAAGGCATGATTGTGACCCACGGTCACGAAGACCATATCGGTGGGATAGCCTTTCACTTGAAGCAATTTGACATTCCCGTGATTTACGGTCCCAGACTAGCACTGGCAATGCTAGAGGGCAAATTGGAAGAAGCGGGAGTGCGCGATCGCACAGAGTTAAGAAGCGTCGTTCCCCGCGATCTGGTGCGAATTGGCAAACATTTCTTTGTAGAATACATTCGCAATACCCACTCCATCGCTGATAGCTTCACAGTAGCAATTCATACACCTCTTGGCGTACTCATCCACACAGGGGATTTCAAATTTGACCACACGCCAGTGGATGGTGAGCATTTTGACTTGCAAAGGCTCGCCGAACACGGTGAAAAAGGTGTACTGTGCTTGATGAGCGACTCAACGAACTCAGAAGTACCAGGATTCACGCCTTCAGAACGTTCTGTGTTTCCAAATCTGGATAGGGTATTCAGTCAAGCCACTGGGCGACTGTTCGTGACCACCTTTGCCTCTAGCGTGCATCGCATTAACATGGTTTTGCAGCTAGCGCAGAAGTATAACCGCGTCGTCACCGTGGTCGGACGTTCCATGCTGAATTTGATTGCCCATGCCCGCAATCTAGGTTATATCAAGTGTGAGGATAATCTATTCCAGCCGTTGCACGTCGTCCGGAATCTTCCTGTGGAAAATGTGCTGATTTTGACGACTGGCTCTCAAGGTGAGCCAATGTCAGCAATGACCCGGATTGCTAATCAAGAACATCCCCACATCAAAATCCGACAAGGAGATACGGTAGTCTTCTCAGCTAACCCAATTCCTGGAAATACGATCGCCGTAGTTACCATCATCGATAAGTTGATGATGCAAGGGGCAAACGTTATCTATGGTCGGGACAAAGGAATTCACGTCTCCGGTCATGGATGTCAGGAAGACCAAAAGCTGATGATTGCTCTGACTCGACCTAAATTCTTCTTGCCAGTTCACGGGGAACATCGGATGCTGGTGAAGCACGCCCAAACAGCTCAAAGTATGGGAATTCCCGCTGAAAACATGGTGATTATTCAGAATGGGAATATCGTTGAACTCACTGAGGAATCCCTCCGTGTTGCTGGTAAAGTGTCAGCTGGTCTAGAACTGGTGGATACTTCCGGTTCTGGTATGGTCAGCGCCAAAGTTCTGCAAGAACGGCAACGTATGGCAGAAGAAGGTATTGTCACAATTGCGACGGCGATAGATTGGAATGGCAAGCTGATGGCGAAGCCAGAAATTCACCTGCGAGGTGTTGTGACGAGCGTCGAGCGCTCCTTGTTGCAAAAGTGGATACAACAGCGGCTCGAAGAAATTCTCACCGTGCGCTGGTCAGAATTTGCCCCTTCTTTTGATGGCGACCAGCCAGAGGTAGACTGGGGTGGATTACAAGAGGTTTTGGAGCGGGAACTAGCACGCTCTTTGCGAAAGGAACTGCATTGTCAACCATCTGTTACCTTGCTGATGCAAATTCCTGATGAGCCACCAGTAAAAGTTAGTGATGGTAGAAGGCGTCGCACTCGTACTGCTGCTCAAGTCGCATCGTAGTCATTAATAATCTCGCGCACTACGCTCTAGACGCTAAGAAAAATTTTGCGACTTTGCGACGCCAGTCGCCTACGGAGGGAAACCCTCCAAAGGGCGCTGGCTCGACTTGGCGCGAGATTTAAAGCAAGTTTCTCCCGCTTGTATATGGGTAGTTCACAAGGCGCTTGCGCTGCCAATTAAGGGTAGCGCATAGCCAAATCTGAACCTACTTATATTAAATCCGGATGATTGCACATAGTATAATGCTCTAAGGGTATTCTGCTACGAAGTATATCCTAAGACGTATTTCCATACCGGATTTGATATTAAGCGGATTTGATATTACGCAGCAATACCAAGAGCGGGTGTGTGAAGCTCGAACTTCTGAGCATCAGTTGCCCAGACATTGTAGTCACTGTCTTCTTCACGTTTATAGAAGATTCTATGCCCCTCATCCGCGTCGGCTGGTTCTACTGAAAGCAGAACAGTTACCTTGGTTTGCGCTGATCCAGTTTCTTCTTTCTCGACTGCTATCGTACCTTGGTAAAATTCGCTCTGACCAATGGTAACAATACCGTCAAATATCAACCTTTCACTGTGAAAGTCTACATCTTCGATATCATGTTGCCAAATAAAATTGGCTGTACCGTTCTTTTTAGTGACGATAAAAGTACCTACACTAGGAGCGAGAAATCCTACATCCTCAAAATCAGAGGGAATAGTAGGCTTGGTACCGGATAGATCTGCGCTGAAAGTTTTGGGAAACGTCATAAAAATAAACTCCTTTGTTTGGCTGATTAAAGTTGAACACAAGACCATTGTTTTGAAGCCTTGTGACAGTTAATAGTTGTATGTGAAATCAACTTATGCAGTTTTGCCGGTGAGTAGCATTAGATAAGATATAAAATTTGAATAATTATATTTACTGAATCCACAGGTATAATAGAAGTAGAGTTAACACTGTCAGTGGCAACCCAAAGCGCAGATGTTCCCAAAAGGTCAGCTTGTAGCCTAACTCAGTAGTTGCTTCGACAACGATAAGATTAGCGACTGAACCAAACAAAGTCAAATTTCCAGCCAAGGTTGAGCCGGCTGCAAGCAATAGCCAAGACTGAGTATCATCTTTAGGAATTAAGGGTTGTAGCAGGAGTACCGCAGGAACATTGGAAATTAGGTTAGATAGGATGGCTGTGACGCTCACTAAACCAGCAGAAGAGTTGACTGCATAAGTGAAGGGCTGCAACAAGTTCAACTTCTGTGTCGCTTTCGTGAGGATGAACAGTCCAGAAAACATCACTAGCAGGTTCCAATCCAGCTCTTTAAGAATCCGCTGTGGTTTAATACGTCGAGTGATAAGCAAAAGGCTTGCAGCAACTAGGGCAGACACTGCAAGGGGTAAGCCTACAGCAAAGGCAATAAGCAGCCCAGTGGTGATAATAATGGTTTTTTGATACAGAGGTTTGAAGATGCGTGCCTTCCCAAGGCGTAATTGCTCGCTGGGTTGAGTTGAGCGTACTTCAGGGTAAAGCAGCCAGAGTAATCCCACCTGAATTGCCAAGCCTATCACGGCGACGGGAGCCAACGCCCGCAGAAAATCGATGTAGCTGATACCTGAGAAAGAGCCAATGAGAATGTTTTGCGGGTTACCGCTCAAGGTGGCTACTGAACCAACGTTTGTTGCCCCAGCGAGTGCAAGTAAATAGGGAATTGGATTCAAATTCAGGGCTTGTGTCAGGCTCAAAGTCAGTGGTGTAAAAATTAGCGCCAAGGTGTCATTAAGAAAAAAGGCGGAAAGGATACCACTGGAAAAAGTTAAGGCGATTAACAAGCCTAAAGGACTGCGGGTGAAACTCAACAGCACTGACAGCGCTGTTGGGAAAAACCCAGCAAAGGATAGATTCGCGTTCACAACCATCATGCTTAACAAAAACACGATGGTGGTGGCATCGATCGCATCCCATGCTTCTTGCAATCTCAGAACACCCAAAGCAATGAGCAATGCAGAACCAACTAGGGCAATTGTGGCACGGTTCATGCGTAAACCAGGTAGATAACCCAGTGCTAACCCCAGGTAAGTCAGCCCTAACACACTGTAGATTGCAAATTGTCGCAGGAGAATCACAAATTTATCAAGTTATTTACAGCAGCGATACAGCTATCAGCAAAATTACTCATATTCCAATGCAAGATTACCACTTCTAAACTACGAGTGAGAATCTGGCTGAAATCACGGAAAATGAACTCTTAAAAAATGGTAACTTGCGTTTTTTGCCAAAGTTTCTTTGGTTTATTCTATGTATCTCCTACTTAACCTCTTTTACATATAAGTTTTTTTTTGGTGACAAGGATGTAATATTTAGAGGTTGCTCTCAATGTAGAATTTACGCAGTTGTCCTAATAGCTCATAACTGCCTGATACAAAAAAACAGTATTTGTACTTAAGCATAAATACTGAGCAATTAGTTTTGTGAAGTTTTTGTAAATGAGACGTTGTCCTCTACCTAAAGGTAGATGTCTTTACTATAATTTTATCTATGTCAAGTTATAAACAAGATATCCATACCATACTTCCGAGGAAAAGGAAATTATTGTTAATTTGACGTAATATAGAACAGGTACTGAGGCTAGTAGCTACTAAATCATCAGATCAGACAAATCATCAGATTGCATCTTAGTCAGAACAACATTCTTCCTGAACAGGTCCTGGCAATGTTGTAGATGTCCATCAGGCAGTTCAAGAGCCTCAATCAAATAGAGGAGTGAACCATGAAGGTATACGATAATACCACAAAAAACATTTTCTTGGCAAGCTGGGTATTGATAAATCAAGCACAAGGTGACGCTCATGGAACCGAGCGCCAGCGTCCTTCTGCCAAGTCTCAAATTGATATTCTCCAACCCATACGGCGTTGGTTAGACAACGTTCAAATTCGCGATCGCCAACTTGCTCATCGCTTGTGTAAGGTGATTCCTTCCCAGTGTCCCTTTGAGCGTGATGTGAAATTTTTGGGTAAAACCTTGTTTCATATTCCGCCAATGTGCAAGCTCAACCCCGTATATGAAGAAGTGGTTAGCTTACGTTTTCGAGCGCTGTGCTATCTAGCGGATCAATGTGGCGAGGATGTCACACAGTACTGCTGATAAATGAGCCTCTTGTTAAGGACTCATCCAGACTGTTTAGTCGTTAGTAGTTAGTGGTTGGTACAAAAACTCATAGCCAACAGCTAACAACTAACAACTAGCAATAGCTCATAACTATTGACTGTTTTTTTCCCATTGTGCAATTGCATTTTGCGCTTTTTTATATGCGGCTGTTCCCTCTGGAACTAGAGCCGCGGTTGCAATTGCGGCTTTGAATTCTCTTCGCGCGGCTCTTGTTTTAGCCAGCTGCAAAATATTTTCACTCCAGCTATCAATAGATTTTTGGGCAATATCAAACCCTGGTTCACCTTGTGGGACTTTTTTGGCAACTTCTATAGCGCGATTGTAGCTAGAAGCCTGTCCAGACCGAATTAAGCCAACAGCAGCATCGATAAGGGTTGTATTGCTGACATACTGTTTTGCTTCTAGCCGCCACTGGTTAATAGATGTTTGTGCTTTTGGGTATACAAGTTGGTCTTTGGGGACTAACTGTGCTGCTGAGATAGCACCCGCATATAGTTTTTGCTTAGCACGATCTTGGGCTAAATCTAAAATCATGCGGCTCCAAATCTTGATGTTGTCTTGAGCTTGTGTGTAGAGCGGTTCACCTGGTTGAATTTTACGAGCCGTATTAATAGCTTGCCTCAAATCGCTAGCCTGAGTTGGACTCAGGGACATTTTCTGCAATTCCAACAGTGCTTGGTTACGCTGTTTCGATTCGTCAGCACTTGGAGTGACTTGTGAGCTAGAAGTGACTTGAGGAGTTGATTGGATTTCTGGTTGGGCTAGTACGATTGGTGATGCTGTGGGGCTGGGTTTTGGTGATGCTTTAACTACCTTTGTGTTATTGCTAGCAGGCTTGGAGGACGGTGGTAATATCTGGGCTAACTTGAATAAAGGGCGATCGCGGAACAAAACAACCACGATTAAGCATAGAAGAAGTATTGTAGCAATGCTCCCCAGTAGAAGGTGCGGCAAGAATTTGTTGTTTGATGACCTTTTGTGGGGATCGGGGGATGAGGAGGATGAGGGGGATGAGGGGGATGAGGGGGATGAGGGGGATGAGGGGGATGAGGGGGATGAGGGAGTGAGGGAGTGAGGGAGTGAGGAGGATGAGGAGGATGAGGGAGTGAGGGAGCTGGGGAGCTGGGGAGATGGGGTGATGGGGTGATGGGGAGCTGGGGTGATGGGGTGATGGGGTGATGAAAGACTATTGTTTGCCGCTACTTCTGCTAGTTCCTTGACTCTTGGTTCGCTTTTCTCCTGCAATTGCGGGGAGGGAACCTGCGGCTTTGATACAAAAATAGTGATGGGGGTTTGTGTGGGACGCCAGTAGTGTTGACATAGTTCTGGCGTGCGGACACTGAGGTATTTTTCTACATTCGCCAAATTGGTACGATTGCCGTAACGCAAAGCTTCTAACAGCGCTGCTGTAAAGAATCCGTGACCTAATTCGCTACTTTCGTGAGAAAATTCGTCTGGTTGACAAGAAAGAATAATAGGAATTTGTAGTTCTTTAGCTAGTTCTATTGTTTCTTTGCCAACGTGAGCATCTGCGTGGGTTCCAAAAGCACGGTTCATATCGAACAACAGCAATGCATCAAGGGCAGCAACTTGCAGACTTTGCATTAATGCTCGTACTTCTATACCCGTCTCTTCGATGCGATTGGGATCACCTTCGACTGGCATTAAGTAATCTTGTCCCTTGTAGTTGACGCCATAACCGCTAAAGAAAAACCACAATCGGTCTTGTGGTCGCCAGCAAGTGGCTGCTAAATGTTCAAATAACAGGAAAATATTCTCTTTACTAGGATAGGTAGACCTCTGTGCAAATGGTGGCGAAGTCTCTGTCATCAGCAGACACTGTTGCGGCAAAAAACCACCTTGTGTCACCAAAAAATCTCTGATCGCCTCGGCATCTGTTTGGGCGCAACTTAAAGGTTGAAAGAACTGATATTGATTGATGCCAATTGCGATCGCCCAATTATTTGCCATCGCGATTTTTGTTACTCCTTGTTTACTTGCCTTTTGGTAGTGGTTGGCTTTGTGAAAAAAACAAGGCTAACCTACGTCATACGTCATAATAGTCTAGCTAAACCACAGATCACCAGTACTGCCCCAGCAATACCTCAATTCGGGTGCTGTTGATCCAAGGGGAAGGACTGGATCTTTGGATGTTCCCCCACTGTTGGGTGTTCCTGCACCGCCGACGCAAGCAAAATAGTGATTTGTACCCAAGGACTCACTGCATTTGTTTGTATGCTTTAGAATAAAAAGGTTGTCTATATTTGCAGTACCCGTTACAATGGCTGTTCCAAAGAAGAAAACATCCAAGTCTAAACGAGACAAACGTCGAGCTACATGGAGGCGCAAAGCCGCAGTTGAAGCGCAAAAAGCTCTTTCTCTAGGCAAGTCTATTTTGACTGGACGTTCTACATTTGTCTATCCAACTGCTGAAGAAGAGGAAGAAGAGGAATCATAATTCCTAAGTTAAAAGTCCTGAGGGTTGAGTCCATAGTCAAAAGTCTAGAGTCCTTTGACTCCATGACTATTGACTAATGACTAACTATCACCTCTGACTGATTAACAAATAACTCTATAAAAATTAGATTGTCTTCAGAAAAGCTATTTTTCTGTGACTATGGTAAGAAAATTTTTTCAAAAGCCTACAAACCAAGAGAGCGATCGCGTTCCTCCTGGTCAGTACTTGACCAAGGGATTTCCTGTATTAACCTACGGTGCAACTCCGCAAATTAGCACAGATGAGTGGGAGTTTCGGGTATGGGGTTTAGCAAAAGGAGCAACCTTTACCTGGTCTGACTTTATGGCGCTTCCGCAGCACGAATTCACAGCAGATTTCCACTGTGTTACGCGCTGGTCGAAACTTGATGTCAAGTGGACTGGTATTAAGGTTACAGACTTTATGAAGCTCATTGAGGTAGACACCAAAGCAGTTCATGTTATGGAACACTGCTATGGTGGCTATACTACCAATCTCCCATTGGAAGACTTTGTACGGGAAGAAAACTTCTTTGCCTTTAAAGTCTTTGGAGAACCGTTACCAGCAGAACATGGTGGTCCATTGCGGCTTGTCGTTCCCCACCTCTACGCCTGGAAAAGTGCCAAGTGGATTAATGGTTTGGAGTTTCTAGAACGCGAGGAATCGGGTTTTTGGGAACGCAATGGCTATCACCGCCGTGGTGAACCCTGGGCGGAGGAACGATATAGTTAGTGGTTTTGGGTAGCCCTTTCAAGGTGACTCGTAAAATCTCTTCTTTTCTCTCTGGGGTCTGGAGCGTCTCGGCGGTTTATAAGTCAATACGCTTGGTGATAAGACCAAAACCATTATCAACACGTCTATGTAGAGACGTTGCATGCAACGTCTCTACACGTGTGGAATCTATGGCACATTCGTGCCACGCTTCGCTATCACCAACAATCCTTAACAGCAAGCGTATTGGTTTATAAGTTATTTAACCCGATTAGGCGCAGAGTACACAGAGTAAAGAGGTTAAAAAGGAGTTTTTTGACCAAAATTTTTACCCACCTTGAAAGGGTTGGTGGTTTTGGGTTTTAGACTTGACTAAGTAGGTGGGGCTATGCCCTATCTACTGGCTTAACTTATAAGTACCTATAACTTTTCTGGTTTTGGAATGACAAACAGCGTTGCATGTGATCAGGCTAATTTCAGTAACATGCATTTCCCCAATATAAATATTTTCCAATTCTTTGACTTTATTTTGAAATGAGGAACTCGGCTCATGTGTAAATCTACATAAGGTCATGTTTCCAAAAAATATAGTATCAGAAATATATTTTTTATTATCTGGTACGCCTATTTCTCTTAAGCCAAAATCTAATGCTTGAACTAATTTTCTGAGGGTATCATTACAATACCCTAACAGAGCAACACTCGTTGGAAACAAAATTAAACCTTCAAAACTAAAAGTGAACGATTGAAAAGTTGGAATTATTTGAGTAAATAATTGATGAACTTTAACAACATCTTCGTCATTAAAAAGAGGGGGATTATGTATAGATCGCACATTTTTAATAGTTAAGTGGAGTAATTGACTCGAATAATAGAAGTGGTTAGGGTCTAAGCTTTTTAATGGTTCAATTATTTTTTTTAATATTGTTTTTGCAATATCTTTTCAAGTAAAAGCCACTGATGTTAGACAAGTTTGGTCATCGTTTTCATAATCACTTTGCATCTCAACAATGCTCGATTTACTTTGCCCTTGGTGAATACTATCTTTCATCTGTTGGATAGTTTTTTTTTGCTGGACAACGTAGTCATCATTCATAATGAAATACTTGTTCAATTGCTAATAAGTACCGATAGATGCAGGGTAAGGAGGGCAATTCCCACCCTACCACCCTAGCCACTCTAACCAATAAATCGCTTCAGTGTAGATAACTTGTCTTTATAGGGAGCGTATCGCAATTTTAAATCGAGCCAGAAGGAATTGTGCAACACACTTTTGTAATGGGAAAAGGTGTCAAAGCTGAATTTACCGTGATAGTTGCCAATTCCGCTATCACCCACACCGCCGAATGGTAACGATGAAACAGCATACTGCATGAGTGTGTCGTTAATACAAACTCCACCAGATGAGGTTTCCTGCAAGACTCGTTGTTGCAGGTTTTTGTTATTAGAAAATAAGTACAAAGCCAAGGGTTTTGATTTAGAGTTAATTAGGGCGATCGCTTCTGTTATATCGGTATATTCAATGACAGGAAGAATAGGACCAAAAATTTCTTCCTGCATTACCGAGTCTGTCAAGGAGACATTATCAAGCACTGTGGGAGCAATATAAAGTTCCGAAGGATTAGTTTCTCCCCCAATACGAATTTCGCCATCTTTCAAGAGGCTAGCTAACCTGTCAAAATGTTTTTGATGGATAATCCTAGCATAATCAGAACTGTTGGCAGGATTACCTTCATAAAATTCTTGCAGGCGTTTTTGAATTTCATTTAACAAATTTTCTTTGATTTTTTTATCAACTAAAAGATAGTCAGGTGCGATACAAGTTTGTCCAGCGTTGAGAAACTTGCCCCAAGTAATGCGTCTGGAGGTGTGTTCGATGTTAATATCAGAATCTACAATACAAGGACTTTTGCCGCCCAATTCCAAAGTCACAGGTGTCAGGTGTTTTGCGGCTGCTTCCATGACTATTTTGCCTACAGCTGTACCACCAGTAAAAAAGATATGGTCAAACTTTTCTGCTAGGAGTTGTTGACTTGTTTGCACACCTCCTTCTACCACAGCAATATAAGCCGGATCGAAATATTTTTCCATCATCTGACTTAAAAGACGAGAAGTGTGGGGTGCAAGTTCTGAAGGTTTGAGAATTGCACAGTTGCCTGCCGCAATAGCACCTACCAATGGTGAGATAATTAATTGAAATGGATAATTCCAAGTACCAATAATTAAAACGACTCCTAGCGGTTCAGGATAAATTTTTGCAGAAGCGGGAAATACTTGCAGGGAAACTGGTGCTTTCTGAGGGTTCGTCCAAGTTTTGATGTGTTTGATAGCATGATCAATTTCTTGGAGTGTTCCAATTTCTGTAACATAGCTCTCAAATTCTGGTTTCTTCAAATCCGCTTTTAGTGCGTTGATAATCGCTTCTTTATTCTCAGTAACTGCTTGTTTTAAAGTTTTCAGTTGTTCCAGTCGAAAATTAACGTCTTTTGTCTGATTAGTATTAAAAAAATCACGTTGTTTGCGGATGATATCGGCAATTGATAATTCTTGAACAATCATCATTTTTGTCCTTGGTAGCTAACTTTTGCAAGAAGTCTATAGTAATCCTATTTTATTTATGTGAAAGTGCCTGCGCTAAGCACATAAATTGACCTTATTCAGATCCCCGACTTCTTAAAGAAGTCGGGGATCTTGTTTTTTCACAAATTATTTAGGGCTGCTATAGTACTTAGCACTGTTTTGGTCAGGTGGGCTGTTTGCCTATATCCTATTTATAACTAATTCCGAAGAAACGATAATGATTACTGTTTGATAGGCAAACGTACTGTGAAGACACTGCCTTTGCCAACTTCTGAATTCATGAGAATAGTCCCTTGATGTGCTTCGACAATTCGACGAGAAAGGTACAGCCCTAAGCCACTACCAGAACTCTTGTGACTTCCTTGGCGAAACCGTTCAAATAAAGTTGCTTGTTCTTCAAGAGGAATACCTGGACCTGTATCTGCTACTTCAACGGTAATATATTCATCTGAAGCAGTCGCTGGCGTAAGGCGGATGGTGACTGACCCGGTATCGGTAAATTTGATAGCATTGCCTATAAGGTTGGTGAATAGCCGATGCAGTTCTAGGCGATCGCCCATCACTTTACTAATCCCTGAATCTTCACCCAAATGCAGATTGACTGCAAGTTCCTTTTGTGCTGCTAAAGAACTTAATTCTTCAGAGACTTCTTCTAGTAACTGGCTAAGATTAACGGGTTGAAACGCCAGGGTTTTACGACCTGCTTCAAAGCGATAAACTTCTAGCAAGGTATTTACCATAGCCAGCAGGTTGCTGTTACTGCGAGCCATAATCTCTATGACTTCCTGCATTTGATCTGACAGATTTCCCAAAGCACCCTCCTGAAATAGCAACAGCATCCGATCCGCTGCGACTAGGGGTGTGCGTAAGTCGTGGGTGAGGCGAGAGACAAAATCTTGCCGTTGGCGGGCGATTTCATCGCGTTCATCTATACTGTGCTTGAGACGAAGGAGCGATCGCACTCGCGCGAGCAATTCATCTACGGTGACAGGTTTGCGGATAAAATCGTCAGCACCCAAGTCTAATCCTTGAGCAACGTTGGGTGAGTCATGGGCGGTAATGAGCAAAATTGGGATAAATGGCAATGCCATATTTTGCCGAATACGCTTGGTGACTTCATAACCATCTATACCCGGCATCATCAGATCCAGCAACACTAAGTCACAAGCCGATGTTTCAATCTGTGCCAATGCTGAAGCACCATTTTCTGCCGTGCTAACTGTGTAGCCTTCTTCCTCCAAAATGGTTTTAATTAGAAAGACATTATCAGGAGAATCATCTACAACCAGAATCTTATCAGAGTTAGAAGATTTAGACATACAGCATAGAAGAGATGCAGTAAAACTAGATGAGTGTATACAAAGCTAGACTTGTATTATTTTTGTCATTTTTTACTTAGGTTGACTTCCTACGGAGGAAACATTTTTTACTCTAAAATTTTCTCAACTTAGTCTTTATTTTTTTTTTAGAGGTTCAATGCTGTTTCTCTTTGCCAGAAATAATGACAAGCTAATTCAATTATGGCTCGTAGAATTTTAGAACAAGACACAGGCGATAAAGGTTACGATTTTTGTAGCTGTTGAGTACGGTTAGCAGCAGTGAACCACTGATACATTCACAGAGGATTACCACTGTTATGAAAATTTCCTACCTTATGGCGAGAATATTAAGCTACGGAAGCAGGATGAAAAACTTTAGTATAAAATTGACAATAAAATTTCAATTGTTATAGTACAATATTATAGCTATGTAATAACAGTTTTAAAAAAGTTAATAAAAAGCGATTGCTTTGTTGAGTTAATAGTTCCCTAAAATAATGCAAAGGCAAGTTGACGATTCTCTAGAGGGAGAGCAACTAGGCAGGGTTTCAGTATAGGTGCATCAAACCAGGAAAATTTGCGGATTACGGTTAAAAACAACCCATTTTCGGAAAAATATTTAGAGGTTTAGGGTGAAGCGCATAGTTGAATTTCCTCTGGAAAGCGGCGAATCGATTCTTGTAGAAGTAGATGAGCCAGCAGTCATTGACGATCGCATTGGTTTACGGGATCAGATTGTTGACAAGGCTCATCAGACTTTCGAGTCTGCCTTGGATAAGATAAGACCAGTAGCTAATGTGATTCTCACCAAGGTGCGTAATATCAAAGAGCCAGCGGACGAAGTGGAAGTTAAGTTTGGCATTAAAATTAGTGCAGAACTTGGGGCAGTGATTGCTTCTGGTAATGGCGAGGTCAACTACGAAATTACCCTGAAGTGGAAACGGGAGTCACAGGATGACCACACTGCTTGAGTCATCAGTTGTCAGGATTTACTCAAACAGTGGCAAAGTCGTTGGTGCTGGCTTCTTGGTGTCCCCAAAGTATATCCTCACTTGCGCTCATGTAGTTGCAGATGCTTTGGGACTGGCACGAAATATTGTTGACAAGCCTGAGCAAACAGTCAGCTTAGACTTCCCGATAGTAGCAGCAAAACAGTTTTTCAAAGCTAGAGCGGTCTTCTGGCGACCAATTCATCCCGACGAATTTGCAGAAGACATTGCAGGATTGGAGTTAGAAAGTTCTCCTCCAGATGCAGCAAAACCAGCGCAATTGGTGACATCAGAAGATTTATGGGGACATTCTTTTAGAGTCTTGGGCTTTCCGCTAAAGCAACCTAACGGGGCTTGGGCTTCTGGGGAGTTACGATCTGGAACCGCTAACGGTTGGGTTCAGCTTGAGGATGTGAAACAACAGGGTTATGCATTAGAACCTGGCTTTAGTGGTGCGCCGATTTGGGATGAAAAGCTTGTGGGTATAGCAGGAATGGCTGTGGCGGCAGAAATCAATCGACCAGATGCCAAAGCTGCGTTTATGATTCCTACAAAAGTGCTACATAAAGCATGGTCTGAATTATCAAGTACTCTATACCCAGAAGAACCCTGCACAGAACAAGAATTTCTTATTTTTGATGAGGCTTTGTATTCCTCCTGCCACAAAGAAGTTAAGAAACCAGGGGCATTACTGCGGATCAAAGCTCCATTGTGTTGGGGCAAAACCTACTTAATGAAAGAGATTCTAGATTACGCGACTAAGGAAAGCTATCGAGCCGTGCGAGTGGATCTAAAGCAGGCGGAAACAGAGGTATTTGCTAGTCTGGAGGGGTTTTTACGGTGGTTCTGTTCCTACATTTCTTGGAAATTGCAGGTAGAGGATAGGGTAAATGAGTATTGGCAGGGAATATTGCCTCTTAAAATGAAATGTAGCGACTACTTTCAAAAATATTTATTGCAAGAAAATCAAACTCCTCTAGTTTTGGGATTGGATGATGTGGATTTGCTTTTTCCCTATCCAAGTATCGCCCATGATTTTTTCTCGTTACTACGCAGTTGGCATGAACAAGCCAGGATAGAGCTTATTTGGCAAAAATTACGTTTGCTACTAGCCTATTCCAAAGAAGATTACATCCCCCTGCACAATAATCAATCGCCGTTTAATGTCGGTGTACCTATACCGTTGCCAGAACTCACTCAGATGCAGGTGCAAAACTTGGCACAACGCTACCGACTTTATTGGAGTGAGACGCAAGTCAAGACATTCATGGCAATGGTGGATGGGCATCTTTACCTAGTGCGTTTGGGGCTAGAAAAAATTGGACGACGGGAACTGACACTAGAACAATTTTTGGAAGTCGCACCCACGGAAGAAGGTTTATATTGCGACCATTTGTTAAACCATTTATCTAAACTAGAGGAAAATCCAGAACTACTGGTAGCCATGAGGCGAGTCGTTGCAGCTCATTCTCCAGTTAGCCTCGATACAGGGAAAGCATCTAAATTAGTGAATATGGGACTGGTGAAGAGGAAAGCCAATGGAGTGGTGCCTTTTTGTGAATTGTATCGGCGGTATTTTGGCGATCGCTTGAGGGTGAACTGATGAGTGCAAAACCAGACTCAAACTACGAATACCAAGTTGGGGGCAGTTTACCACCTGATGCGCCTACCTATGTGACGCGGCAGGCAGATGACGAATTGTTCAACAAGTTAAAAGCGGGGGAATTCTGTTATGTCCTAAACTCGCGGCAGATGGGTAAATCAAGCTTGCGGGTAAGAACTATGCAAAAGTTGCAAGCAGAGGGGATTGCTTGTGCTGAGATTGATATTACTGCGATCGGCACCCACGATGTTACCCGTGACCAATGGTATGCAGGTGTGATTGCAAAGTTGGCTAAGAGTCTAAAACTAAGTCATTTTAATTTGGAAAGCTGGTGGGAGGCTCAAAATTTGCTGTCTCAAGTACAGCGATTGGGCAGATTTATTGAAGAGGTACTGCTAACCTCTATTTATAAAAACATTGTTATTTTTGTAGATGAAATTGATAGTGTTCTCAGCCTAAGCTTTTCGACTGAGGATTTTTTCGCTTTGATTAGATCCTGTTATAACCAACGTGCTGATAAGTCAGAATATAAACGCCTCACATTTTGTCTTTTAGGGGTAGCAACTCCCTCGGATTTGATTAAAGACAAACAACGCACACCGTTTAATATTGGTCAAGCCATTGAACTCAAAGGATTTAATAAGGATGAAGCTGAGCCTTTGGCTAAGGGATTAGTCGGTAAAGTCAGTGATCCCCAAGAGAAGCTGAAGCAGGTTTTGACATGGACTGGTGGGCAACCCTTTCTTACCCAAAAGCTTTGTCAACTCATCCTTGATGATGAGCGGAGATTATCTGTAGAGGAATTAGTGCGATCGCGTGTTATCCAAAATTGGCAAGCTCAAGATGACCCGGAGCATTTGCGGACAATAAGCAATCGGATTTTAATTAATAAGCATGGGGAGCGGTTGCTAGGGATATATCAGCGAATTTTACAAAAGGGAGAAATTGGAGAAGATAATAGTCCAGAGCAAATGGAATTGCGACTGTCTGGGTTGGTAGTTAAGGAAAATGGCAAGTTAAGAGTTTATAACCGCATTTATGAGTTTGTTTTTGACCGTAAATGGATTAATCAGACATTAGCGAATTTACGACCCTATGCTAAGGAACTAGCAGCATGGCTAAACTTTAATTGTCAGGATAAATCACATCTGTTGCGTGGACAGAAATTAAGAGAAGCTCAAAAATGGCAACAAGGTAAAGAATTACTTGTTGAAGATTATCAATTTTTAAATGCTAGCCAAGAATTGGCAACACTAAGGCAGCAACGCCTGATTTCAGTACTTGCTGCAATAGTACTAATACTCATTCCAGTACTTGGGTGGCTATACTGGTCTCAAGTTGTTAAGAAACCACCTTCTCAACCACCATCAATAACGAAAACACCACAACCGAAACCGTCAGTACCAACATTCTTGAGCCAAGGCGAGCGTACTCTCTTTGGTGGAAATGAAAATCCAAGTCGCGATCAAGCTTTTGAAGCTTTCAAAAAAGGCGATTATAAACAAGCTGTTGAGTATTTTGAAAGAGCTAAACAAGCCTTTCGTTATGACTCAGAGTTACAAATTTACTATAACAATGCTAAAGCTTATCAAAAAGGCAATCCACTCACTTTAGCAGTTGTTTTACCTGTCAGTACTAGAAGAGAAGTTTCTCAAGAACTTTTGCGAGGAGTTGCACAGGCACAAGATACTTTTAACAGTTCACGTGGAGTGAATGATAGATTGTTGAATATCATAATTGCCGATGATAGAAATGATCCAACTCAAGCTCAAAAAGTTGCTCAAGAGCTAGTTAAAAATCAAAATATTTTGGGAGTCATTGGACACTACACTAGCCCAAGTAGTCAAGCTGCACTACCTGAGTATGAAAAGGCTGGTATAGCTATGATATCTCAAAGCACAAGTACCTCACTGAGTGGACAAAGGAATAAGGTCTTTTTTAGAGCAATAGCCTCTAATGAAGAAAGTGGTAAAAAGTTAGCTAACTATGCTAAAATCAAAGGCTACAATACTGTAGTGGTTTTCTATAATAAGAGTGATATTTATAGTGATAATTTAAAGCAAGAATTTGAAAAATATTTTCAAGAAAAAGGTGGGAAAATTATAAATCTAAATTTAGATGATTTGACACTAAATACCTCTATTGAAAAGTTACTTGATAATTATCAGAACCAAGCAAATGCAATTGTTTTCTTACCGAAGACACAATCAATTTCTGTAGCACTTGAAATTGCCCGTACCCAACAGCAAAGAATTCAAGAACAGCGAGCAAGCAAAAAGTTGTATTTGCTAGGAGATGCTGTTCTATACGATCCAGAAATTTTGAGATCAGGTGGAGAAGCTGTTGAAGATTTGGTTGTATGTGTACCCTGGTTTGCAGAGGAACAAAAATCAAAAGAATTTTCAGCTAATGCCAAACAAAGATGGGGAGGACAGATTAGCTCGCGTACAGCTGCTAACTATGATGCAACTCAGGCTTTCATTAAAGCTATATCTATGTCTGCCGAAAATCCCTCTCGCCAGAATGTCTTGAACAACCTCAAATCTGTTAATCTTTCACAAAATGAAACTTCAGGATATCCACTCCAGTTTAATAATAATGGTGAGCGCCAACAAGAACCTGTTCTTGTCAAAGCCGTTAGAGGTAGCGGTGGTCCCCAGGAAAGTGGATTTAAATTTGAACAGGTTCAAGAGTAAAGAGATCTGAAGATATATAGTCCTTGAAGGAAGTGCCAAGGACAAAAAGTTGCTGGCGAGCTTACGTACTCTCACCCAAAATAGGCATCGCTGGAAATTCAAAGCAGTGGTAGAGGCGATCGCATTGGAACAAAGTAGGCGATCGCCCTCCATGTATTACATAATTTGTACTGACTGAATGTTAATTTATGTTAAATTAGTCAATCTCACATCATTAGTAAACAAAGTTGCATTTAGAGATTGTGCAGTGGCTGCAATTATTGCGTCAGCAAGTTTTAGTTTGTATTGTTTACGAAGTGCGATCGCTTGTGTCAACTCCACTCATCCCTAATTTGTTGCTGATACTCCAAAGGGTGTTGAGTGAGTTTAATGACACCTGCATACTTGTTTAAATTAAACTCTTCTTTCTGTTGTGCTTGATAAGCCTCCAATATTTGCTCAATTCTCTGCCAGTCTTGATATAGCAGTCCGTGCAGGATTTGTGAAAAAACAAGATCCCCGACTTCTTTAAGAAGTCGGGGATCTGAAGAACTCAATTTTCACAAATGAAATAGGATTGCTATAATCAATCAACACTGCAACTGGACGCATTTCTTCATCAGTTACAATTTTTTTATTAACAGGTAACATAATTGTTTGCTTCCGATGCAAAGTTTAACTGTTACATCATCACTTGAAACAAAAAATCAATGAGGGTAATTTCATCCTTTCATGATTCTCCCTTGGATGTACTCTCGTTGAGAACTTGCTGGAATTCTTCTATAGAACCAATGGTAATCGCGCTTGTGAAAAGTGTTTCCAGCATAGACATATTCTCGATGCCATTAATAACTTCCACAACTGGCTCAGGTACTACTCCAAACCGCGTCTGTAGGATTTTAATCACATTTTCTCGATTTGTCAGGAGCATTCCTTCCTCAATACCTTCTTCTTTTGCCAACCGTTCAATACTAGTTACATAACGCATCCTCTGTACCTCCTCGTAACTTCTCAATTCTTGTTTAAAACTACGCGCCAATTCCTCTGGCAATACCATTATCCAGTCGATAAACCGAAATAACCCCAGAATCTCTTCTCGGCTATATCCCCGTTCAAATAATCTTCTTACTAGACTCAATTTCCAATTTAGCCGACTTTCTGGGTTTCGGTGTGTTGCCTTGGTTTTGAGATGTGCCATGACGACTACACTGAAAGGATTGGTGCTTTGTTCTAACGTTTCCCACTGCGCCTCATAATCCAAAAGTTTCGCTACGGGAAACTCTAAACTGACGCGACATCCTCCGAGTAAGTATCCGTAACTTGAAGGTCGCCAATTTACCTCTTCGTCTGCCAAAACTGCTAAACTGATGACTTGCTTTTGGTGGCGGTCAAACAATCGGTAATTGTATGTGTACATCCGTTGGGTAAACTCGCGATCGTACTGTCCTTGGACTTCCACATGAACCAATACCCAAGCCTCTTCACCATTGAGTAGCCAAACTTTTGCCACTTTATCGACGAGTCGCTTGCCAATTTCTGCATCCGGTTCTAGCTGTTGCAGTTCTGTATCGAGAAATTCATAGCCTCGTTCCCAGTCAATGACGGCGTAAGCGTCAGGGAAAAAGAATTCCAAGAAGCGAGGAAAAAAGCTTTCAATAACTTCCTTCCAAGGACTATCGTAATCAGTGCGTTGTTCTGTCATGCAATTGTCAATTGTCGAATTTGAAGAATAAATAACTTTGCTAACGCACTCTTACCCCAAAGCAAGCGATCGCCCAAGGGGCAGTGGCAAAGCCAATCGCGCAAAGCGATCACCGTAATATGAAATCCGTTTGTTTACTTATCATATCCGTGAAACCTCACCCCTTCCCCTCTCCTTGCTAAGGAGAGGGGTGCCGTTAGGCGGGGTGAGGTATAGATGCAGTAAGTGATTAACCGGATTTGATATAAGTCCTGGGGACAGGCACTCTCGGCGCGTAGCGTTGCGCAGGAAAGGCGATCGCTTTCTCAAATAGCCTCAACATCATGAAATAAGTTGCAATGCTAAAGTGATCGTATCGTCAAATCCTTAGCTAGCAATGAACACCATCACCATCCACATTCCTGATGATCGTCTAGTCAAGCTGCAAGAAACCGCCTCTCGTCTTGGCGTATCAATAGAAGAATTAGTGCTAATGGGTGTAGAACAATTGCTCAAACAGCCAGAAGCATCCTTTCAAAATGCTATGGGTTATGTACTTAAGAAAAATGCTGAGCTGTACAAACGGCTAGCTTAATGCGCTATCTCACTATAATGTCCCAAAGGGACTCAGTGCCTGCATAATTGCGAACACGAAAGTATTAATAACCTTCCTTAAAAAGGTTAAAGAATTGTATTGTTTGAGAACTAGTACCTTTTTCTATACATATAGTGGATTGTATTCCCATTAGTTGCACACTAGATATTTGGAGGTGCCAAAATGGTTCATACTTACGAAGTATTAGTGGATATCAAGGAATTTCCTGATCTGAAGAACAATACCTGTCAAAGCGGGACAACACGATACGAAATCGACGCAGAGTCAAAATATAAAGCTGATAGCATGGCACTCCTTCAAGCTAGAAGTGACCATCCAAAAGGCACTGAATATGACGTCAGGGTAACAAGGTTACTTAAATAAAGCTCTCACTGATTTGAAAATTAACAACAGTTTTTCACCTAACAGTTTTTCACCTCTCTGTTCTATGGAATGTAGGTTGCACCTAAGCCTAGTTGTTATGAGTAGAGACAGTCATGGCAGGTGCTCCTACAATACCAAAAGATAGATACCAAAAGATAAGATATCAAAACAAAAAGTATCTTTGCGCCATCGGCAAAACTGTTGCAGGTTCACACGTTAGCAACTCGCCATCAGCCCTAACTTCATAAGTTTCCGCATCCACTTCAATATGAGGTAACGCATCATTCAGCTTCATATCCTGCTTACTCAATTGGCGTGTCCCGGAAACTGCAACTGCTTGCTTTTGCAAACCCAGCTGACTGGGAATCTCCCTTTCTAACGCTGCTTGTGAGACAAAAGTGAACGATGTAGCGTGACGCGCACCTGCAAAACTACCAAACATTGGTCGCATATGCACTGGTTGCGGTGTGGGAATACTTGCATTCGCATCGCCCATTTGTGACCATGCAATCATCCCGCCTTTAATGACTATCTCCGGCTTGACACCAAAAAACGCTGGACGCCACAAACACAAATCTGCAAGTTTTCCTTCTTCCACTGAACCCACATACTGGGAAATACCGTGGGTAATGGCTGGATTGATGGTGTACTTGGCAACATATCTCTTTGCCCGAAAATTATCTGCTCTTTGCCCCTCTCCTTGTAGGAGAGGGGTTGGGGTGAGGTCTCCGCGTTGCACTTTCATTTTGTGCGCTGTCTGCCATGTGCGAATTATCACTTCTCCTACCCGTCCCATTGCTTGGGAGTCGGAAGAAATCATGCTGAATGCACCTAAGTCATGCAGAATATCTTCAGCGGCAATTGTCTCACGACGGATGCGCGACTCTGCAAACGCCACATCCTCCGCAATACCAGCGTCGAGGTGATGACACACCATCAGCATATCCAGGTGTTCATCTAACGTGTTGACGGTGTAAGGACGTGTGGGATTGGTAGAAGATGGTAGCACATTGGCTTCCCCGCAGACTTTGATAATATCTGGTGCGTGACCGCCGCCTGCACCTTCAGTATGGTATGTATGGATAACTCGATTCTTGAAAGCGGCGATGGTATCTTCCACAAACCCCGCTTCATTTAAAGTATCGGTATGAATTGCTACTTGCACATCGTATTCATCGGCGACGCTCAGACAAGTATCAATTGCTGCGGGTGTAGTTCCCCAGTCTTCGTGCAGCTTTAACCCGATCGCACCTGCTTGTACTTGTTCCACCAGTCCTTGAGGTAAGCTGGCATTGCCTTTACCTAAAAATCCTAAGTTCATAGGAAAGGCATCGGCAGCTTGCAGCATTCGGTAAATGTTCCAAGGTCCTGGAGTACAAGTAGTAGCGTTTGTACCCGCAGCAGGACCAGTACCACCGCCAATCATTGTGGTAATCCCGGAGGCGATCGCCACTTCAATCTGTTGCGGACAAATAAAGTGAATGTGGGTGTCGATACCGCCAGCAGTGAGAATCATGCCTTCCCCAGCTACCGCCTCGGTACCAGGACCAATAATAATATCTACGTTGTCTTGAATATAGGGATTTCCAGCTTTACCAATTTTGAATATTTTGCCGTCTTTGATGCCGATATCTGCTTTGACGACACCCCACCAATCCAGAATTAAGGCATTGGTAATCACTAAATCAACTGCACCATCGGCGTTGGAAATAGGTGACTGTCCCATCCCATCACGGATGACTTTACCGCCACCGAATTTCACTTCGTCCCCGTAAGTGGTGAAGTCTTGTTCAACTTCAATAAATAATTCTGTGTCGGCTAGTCGGATGCGATCGCCTACTGTTGGACCAAAGGTTTCCGCATAAGCGCGGCGATCCATTCTGTAACTCATAACAACTCCTCACAAACTGCGAATTGTAAATTTTTCAAACTTCATCGGGAAGCCATTTCCCTCTGGAGAAGCACACATGACACCAACATTGACTGTTTCCACAGGAGTGAGATACGCCAATCTCAGCATCGTGTAATCATTGCCATCCAGAGAGTATTGCACTTCCACAGCAGTCCCGCGTCGAGTCACACGCACCCAAATTGCATCAGGATTTTCTGGCATTGGGATAACAGACCAATCCGAGTAGTCGCGTGTGACGACAGCACTGACTTGTTGCACACCATCAACAAATTCAATACCACATTTCAACCAATGACACTCATTTAAACGCACCATCAGTCCAGCTTGATCATATAATTCTTGATACTCACCAGTGACTTTCACCTCAACAACGAAGTCACCCTGAATTTGTTCATAGAAAAAGTGACCATTATCTCTAATAAAGCCGTAGTGCGTCTCACGCCAAAAGTCCGTTTTCGATCCAGAGGTGATGCGGATTCTATCATCTTGGACATTCCAAACAGGCGGTTCATTGTACCATTCCATCTCTGTTGAATCCTCACATCTAAAGTGTGTACACTTATGGCTTTGGCGTGGGGAACTTAGGAACTGACATCTTGCATTATTCTCAATTAGCTCACGCACCCGCTCAGAACTGAAGTTCCCGGCTATGTAGAGACGTACCATGGTACGTCTCTACATTAAAATGGACTGAAAATCTTGCCTCGTCTTGCGTTTAGTCCTCTTGAAAGGACTTAGGCTACTCGCTGTGGGGTTTCTAACCCTTGGCGGACTTATCATCAATCTAGTTGTCCGTTCACTCTGGCGTTGAAGCCGTAAACTTGACGACTACCAACTAAGGGCACTAATCTCACTTCTTTTTCATCGCCTGGTTCAAAACGGACTGCTGTCCCAGCGGGAATATCGAGGCGCATTCCCCGCGCTTGTTCTCTGTCAAAATTCAACGCAGCGTTGACTTCAAAAAAGTGAAAGTGAGAACCAACTTGTATCGGTCTATCTCCTGTATTTGACACTTGCAATCTTACAGTAGAACGACCTGCATTAAGTTCTATTTCCCCTTCTAGTGTTATCATTTCCCCTGGAATCATTCTTTACCTCTATGTGCGAGAATTAACGAATTGGATTATGCACTGTTACTAACTTTGTCCCATCCGGGAAAGTTGCTTCCACCTGCACTTCATGCACCATTTCTGGTACACCTTCCATCACCAGATCCCGCGTTAACAGAGTTGTCCCATAACTCATCAATTCTGCAACTGTTCGCCCATCTCTTGCACCTTCCAAAATAGCAGCAGAAATATACGCCACCGCCTCTGGATAATTCAACTTCAAACCTCTTTCTTTCCGTCTTTCTGCCAATAGCGCAGCAGTAAAAATCAACAATTTATCCTTCTCCTGCGGCGTCAGTTGCATTTCTTACCTCTTCCTTTGCGCCCTTCGCGCCTTTGCGGTTCGTTTAAATCTGCCAAACTCTCGGTACACAACTAGAACGTACCAAAAATGATTGTCGCAGCAGTTGCCAGACACCAATAAACCAGTTTCTCACCTCAGATGTTGCACAACCACGATATCGACACAATAATCCACATGAAAGACGAGTCACACCTGCTTCCCCTTCCCCACGCCACAGGGAACGCGCTTTCTCTACCAAATCCGGTGAAACCTCTTGCCCAACGTATACCAGACTACCTACCAAAGGTTGTCCTGCCAAGCCGTGGGGACTGTGAAAAACCTCTTCGCTACCCGGTAACCATTGCCTATCAATCCACAAGGGAACCCCTTGCTGCCAAACTTCGGTGTGCGATCGCCATTCTCCTGTTACAAATTTCTCTCCTCTAGCACTGCGTCCAAATCGGTTGATTTCCCAGCCGATCCAACTCGCTTTCGTAGCTAATTCTACCCGCAAGTCTTGCCGATAAATCGCCCCGTTAAAGACAATTGTTTCTTGGGGTAACCACTCCAAGCAAGCACCAACATCAACTTGTATCTCAATGCTTTGTCTTGCTTGAGTGCCATTACTGCGATATATCTTACTTGCTGCGGCTGTGGTGATCAGTGCTTGGGCGTTGCGTTGGAGGTGAAAATTGCAAGAAAGGCGATCGCCTCCCACAACTCCCCCTGCTGTATGTAAAATCACGCTATGACAAACCTCTTGCCCTTCTGGATAAAACGGGCGTTGCACCTTCAGCGGTGCTTGATTTTGGTTGTGAATCAGCGTTGTTGTATTTTGGCGATGGGCGTACACTAAATTAAGTTTGCCATGCCAGCCATTTGAGGATTGTGCTGTGGTTTGATAGTTAGGCTGTTGATTCACAAATTATTAATTTTTTTTAATTTCTTTTTTTTAGTCTATAGGGTGTGCCTTGCCGACTCTACTTAATATTTATTACGATTTTTCGCCAAGAACACATAGTTGTTGAGGGAATTGTCGCAAACTCAGTAGTTATCTGTGGATAAGTGTTTTTGGCATTTTGGCTACTCTTGTTAACAACAAAAGGATAGATTAGGGCAATAAGCCGTCATGCACATCGTGGTTGAAACACCGTCAACCCCAGGTAATAAGCCTGGGGTTTTATTTTAGCTATTCTTGCTTAGTTACTTGGCAATTTGGCAATTATTTGGATTCAAACAAGCCTATCTTTATAAATTAATGCGGTCTTGCATAAAAGACTCAAAGTACACGACAAAACCCCTTTTCCCCGGTTTAACTACCGGGGTTTCTTGCAAATTGTGGTAAAGGTGAACGTTTTCGTCAAAGTCGATCCCACATTTGGAGTGGTAGTCAAGGTCTATGTCAAGGTCAATGATGATGTTGTCGTCAAGGTGAAAGTTTTAGGAAATGAAAGGTCAGACTGATAATCCTATGCTTAGAAAGCGTGGGATTTTTTCTTTTTTTGAAGGCTTGGTAGTGAGCGCAAAGAGCGCTCAAACAGTCGTGGACTAAAGTCCTTACTACAAACTTATACAACCATCATAATTAATGCGATGAACTACTAGTTGAACCGGCATTATTCATCGTCTGAACTGTCAGCACTTGGGGTGGGGTGGCGTCTGGCGGATAGAGGAAGTCTACTTCTACTAATCTTCTCTCGCCTGCTTTCATATTTAACATCACTAATGGTTCTCCTTGTTGTCCCCGTTTCTGCACTAAATGCAAATACTGGCTTTGGGGCAGACCCTGGTCATCTTTGTAACGTACCCTTACGGAACCCCGGAAGAACACTTGCTGCGCTGGTGGATTCAAAAAGCGCAATCCTGCTTTGGTTAACTGGTCTTCTTTTATTGGTGTCTGCATGGACACCATAACGGTTTGCGGGTTCTGAGTATTGTTATACAGTGGCAATGTTAAGCTGTATTGCACAGTGTAATTTCCATGAGCGCGATATGCGGTGTCAGGATAGCGCACTAGCATCGGCGCACTTTGTATTTGACTCGTTCCTAAGGTACCGCGATTTAAAGCACTAAGAGCGTAAGAAAAGGCTTGTCCAGAACTGGGAATGGTCAGATGTTGAGTTTTTGGATCATCTATTAATAATGCTTTCCATTCAGTCCCCTGGGCGACTCCGGCAACGCGACCATATATGATTGGTTTATTAGTCTCTTCAAGAGGCGTGGGGACTTTATCGCGTGGTCCGGATAAATCACCATTATTTAGTAAATTTTGCCATTCTTCTAAAGTAGGCTCACGCTCGCTGCCATCAGGATTCTTTGGTGCAAACATTGCCAGACTCGCTGCATAAACTGTGTCATTACTCCACAGTCGCATGAGTGTAGACCGACCATTTAACGGTGGTGTCAGTCCGTTGACAGGAATGGGTGCATTCATCAACATCCGGCTTTCGCCTGGTGGAATGATAATTTGGGGAGGAAATGTGTCTTGTCGTTGTCCCCGAAGGACATCAGCCATCACGCGATCGCCTGGTCCGGCAAAAATTGTTCCTAAAATATTCTCACTCTTAGATGGCAACTCCGCAAACGGCGCATCTGGTTGGCTTAAATAACTCGCCGCCTGCAAAATGTTCACTGTCACAGGTTGTTTTCCTGGGTTGTGCACAATTATCCCGAGGTACAGCGATCGCAAGTCTTCTGGTGTGGGTGCTTGAGCAACATGGTGGGCAAAAACATCAAATCGTCCTTTAAAAGGAAAATTCAGGTGTGCGGTTGGAACTTTTTTCCCTGCGGATGGAAAGGTGGAAAGCAAAATTCCTTCTTTGAGAACCTTTTCTGGGCTATTGCTGTTAAATACAGGGATATTATCCAGATTGCCTGGTAAAGGACGCACTTGTTGCTGTTGCACAATTTCTTGTGGCGGTGCTGCAGGGGGAGGAGTTATTTGAGCGATAGGAAAAATTAGTAAGAATGGCAACATATACTTACATATATTTTTCTCGCTACAGACGCAAACAGCTTTACCAAAGTGCCAGCCTGTGCATAATCAATAAAAAATCGTCAACGACTAAGGGCAAATTTTCTTCAGTCACAATAGGAACGTGGACAAAGATGCAAGGGGTTGTTAATTGGTGTTGGCGTAGTTCATCTAAAACGCAATAGTAAAGACCTTCGCAAACAAATTTTCCGCAGTCGTGACTGATCTCAACTGCCCTTGCTCCCGCCACTAATTGCTCTAAATCAACTGTTGTCTGCAACACATTTTCTCCACAACTAGCGCCGACTTCCACACTTAATAGTGTCCGCTTTCGTGCCATGCCACAGCAGATAATGCAGTCTGGTTGGAGTTCATGAATTTTTTCTATGACTCGAAAACGGGCTCGCTGCACATCTACAGGCAATAGTCGCAACAAGGTTAAATCATAAGGTAACGAGTTAAGCCGAGCAACTTCTGCCAACAAATCATCAGAAGAATTTGATTTTTGATCAGATAGCCAAGTGTCAAAAGAAGTTAATAGAATTCTTTTCTTCATATCGAATATTATTTAATATAGATAATATAGAAATACCCTCCATCATAAATTAACAGGGAGCAGGTAAATGACAGTGATTGCAGTCGTAGACTACGACATGGGAAATTTGCACTCGGTTTGCAAAGGTTTGGAAAAAGCCGGGGCAACTCCTAAGATTACTGACTCTCAAAAGGAATTAGAAAAGGCAGATGCTGTAGTTTTGCCGGGAGTGGGTGCATTCGATCCAGCAGTGCAACACTTGAGAGCACGTGGTTTGGAAAAACCAATCAAAGATGCAATTGCATCTGGCAAACCCTTTTTAGGCATTTGTTTAGGACTGCAAATTCTTTTTGAGTCAAGTGCAGAAGGCGTTGAACCTGGACTCGGAATTATTAAAGGAACAGTCAGGCGATTTCACCGAGAACCAGGAATCGCCATTCCTCATATGGGTTGGAATCAACTCGAACTGACTCACCCAAAAAGTAATTTGTGGGAGTATCTCCCATCTCAACCTTGGGTCTATTTTGTCCATTCCTATTATGTTGATCCACAAGATCCGCAAGTCTGTGCTGCAAATGTTACCCACGGTAGTCAAACTGTAACAGCTGCGATCGCCCGCGATAACCTTATGGCAGTTCAGTTCCACCCAGAAAAATCCTCTAATATTGGATTGCAAATTCTGTCTAATTTTGTCTCCCAAGTTTGGACACAAGTTGCTGCCTAAATACAATTGTGGATGAGTCAATAGTCTCTAGTCTTTAGTTCATAGTCAAAGGGTTTTTTGAGAATTGATTGTTAAAAATTGTAAATTTCATATAGGATGGCATTACCCACCTTTACAAGTGACTGGTGGGTGATGCTTACCCTATAAAAAGATGTTTGCATCTCATGACTAATGAACGGCAGGTGCTTTATGCCGGGGAACCCTAGTCGAGCACAGCCTCCTAATGACTAATGAGTTTAAGAATTTACGGTAATCGACAATTAAAAACTTTACCAGGGAGAGAAACCCGACCGACAAGTGCGCGGGTACGGGAGGCAGTTTTTAATATTTGGCAAGGGACAATAGAAGGTTGTCGCTGGCTGGATGTGTGCGCCGGTACTGGTTCAATGGGTGCAGAAGCTTTATGTAGAGGAGCCAGCCTAGTCGTAGGGATTGAAAAATCTAACCGTGCTTGTGCAATTATCCAACAAAACTGGCAGAGCTTAGCGAGTGCCGAACAAGAATGGAAGGTACTGCGAGGAGATGTGGTACAGCTTTTGCCAAAATTGTCAGGACAGTTTGACAGAATTTACTTCGATCCACCTTATGCGAGTGGATTATACCAGCCAGTGCTACAGGCGATCGCTCACTCTGGGCTTTTAGACGCCAATGGTGAAATAGCAGTCGAACATAATCCTCAAGATTGGACACCTCCAGTCATTCCATCTTGGGAAATCTACCGCGAAAAAGTTTACGGAAACACAGCTTTAACCTTTTACAGGGTTGTGGAGTGAGGGAAGGCTTCAAAAGGAGGATGAGGGGGAGAAGGGGGATGCTGTCGCATGAGGAAGTCAAAGAACAATTAGTACTCTTCCTTATCTCCCTCATCTCCCTCATCTCTCTCATCTCCTTATGCTTTCTTTACAAACCTAGCTGATTGCCGCGCTTGTATTGTTGGTAGGCTTTGTAAAACAATCCACTCAAGGTTACGAAGATTAGACCCAGCACAATGCCGTCAAGCAAGGGTTCAACCACTTTAAATCTCCTTTGTTGCTATCGTTCAATATTTTGTTCCCGCTCTTGATTCTACCAAATCTGGCATGAATCCCTTCTTCCAAAGGCTCACATCCCCCTCATCCGACAGCATCCCCCTCATGCCCCTCATCTCCCTCATCCCCCTCATCCCCCTCATCCGACAGCATCCCCCTCACCCCTACCCCCTCCTGAGTTAGCAAAAAAACATTTGTCTGTGCTTGCAGTCACAATCAAGAACTTTTAAGCTATGTGTATGAAATGAAAACTTTTTGTACACTTCAACTTAAACAGCAAACTTTTGGATAACCAGATTACCAAACCTGAAACTCTGATTTGGCGAATCACTCTGACGGCGCTGGCGATTCTGCTAGCAGTTGTTTTGAGCATTTTTGCTGTTGATATAACCAGAGCTTCCGATCCATACGTCAAAAGCGTTCTATCGCTCAAAGGCGACCAAGTACTAGGACACGCCATCTTTCAAATCAACTGTGCTGGTTGTCATGGCTGGGAAGCAGATGGGCGCGTAGGTCCCAGTTTACAAGGAGTCTCAAAGCGTAAATCCTCGTATGGTCTGATTCACCAAGTCATTAGTGGGGAAACTCCACCCATGCCGAAATTTCAACCTAGCCCACAAGAAATGGCGGATTTGTTGAGCTATTTGGAAACCCTATGAACTTCCCAGGAAATAAAAGGTAGGGACTGGGTAGTGCATACCAGAAATTGCCGACTGGATTATAGCACAATAATTGCAGCAAGTAGCTTTCGCTTATGTCCCTGGTTGGGCTGACAAAGACTGCTCGAAAGCAAATTTTGTGACTTGTTCATCAGGCTTTCTAGAACTCGTGTCATCTACATGATTCGAGCTACAACAGCCGTCAGTCCACTCTTTACCCGGTTCGTGCTTACATACTTTCTTAACCTGCTTGCTCATATTACAGCCATTCTTTTTTAATGCTACAGCGTACCTAATTAATATAGCATTCAAGGTAATAAGCGGTAATAAGCGGTAAAGAGTGGAATAATAAGGTTGTGGGCTACCCGGAATGAGTGGTTAAGCTGAGATCTTGCACCCTTCGGGTATCTCCTAAGCCCTGAGTCCTTACGGACACGCTGCGCGAACACGAAGTGTGCGCTTTGCGCTTACGGGCACGCTACGCACATGAAGGAGCCTGCGCTTTGCGCTTACGGAGACGCTGCGCACATGAAGGAGCCTGCGCTTTGCGCTTACGCCAGTCCCCTGGGCGTGGGAAACCCGCCTACAGGGCTGGACTCACCATTCTCAAAACCCTTCGGGTGGGTTGGGTGAAACCATGACAAAACAGGACAACATCCCCCACGAGTACTCCTAATGGTTCCTCAGATATCTGTGGTGGGGGCAAAAAAGGCGGTCATTCTCAATTATCCGTACTTGTTAACAAATAAACCCGCCTTTTTTGCCCTTAGCGTAGCGTTGCCGAAGGCAATAGGTTGTCCGGTTAAGTCTCGGAAAAATGTAGCGGCACTGCCCACAACGTAAAAATAAGGGTTTTCGCGAACGGTAAGCAGTGCCCACCCTACAAAAATTGCAAGAAAACAACTGGTCCAAGATGTGAGTAAGCCAAACTTCCCCTCTCCGCTTGCGGAGAGCAGCGCCCTTCGGGTTCGCCAGTCACCTGGGCGTGGGAAACCCGCCTGCAGTGCTGGCTCACCGTGCGGGGGTTCCCCCCGCCCGTGCGACTGCGGGGGAGGGGTTAGGGGTGGGGTTCTGTAATTATGGGTAATTTGCCGGACACCTTGTGAACATAACTTCTATATTTCAAGGGTGAGGGTTTTAGGAATACATTTCTTTGGCAACAATAAATGGTCAACAATTTGGTTGCGTAACTCTTTTGAAGAGTAACAATCTCCTCGAATACATTCTATTAATAGAATATTGGCATAAAAATAATCTTTCAAAGTTTTGATTTGCTTTTGGGAAAATTTCACATCATCAAAACCAATATGTAAATACAACCTCATCAATCCTTTCAATTTTTTTGACCACTCTTGCCATTCCCATGTCAGGGCATCATCAGAGGGAAAGCAATCTTGCAAGTATATCAGTTCATCTGCTAAATCGTCATATTTCAGTTGTCTAGCACGAGCAACTATATCTTCTTCACCCTCAGTTATATCTTCTACATCATTATTGCTATCATTTGGAAAAGGAAAATGTTCTTTGTCAAGAGTTATTTGGTTTTCCTGTTTATGAATACTAATGATACCCTTTTCCTTATCAATAGTGAGTCCACCTCGGAGTTGAGGAGCATTAACACTAACAGGAAGTTCTTTTCTTAACAAAGGGTTGATGTTATGAGGTTCAAATTCTTGTTCGTAAGCTTTAGCAGAAACTTTAGCAGAAATATCAACTAAATTTAATGCAAAATTGGACAGTTGTGAACGTTTGATAATTTTTTCTCGTTCGTCATTGAACTCTTTCAAAATAACTGCAAGTTTTAAAGCCAAGTTAGAATCAATTTTTGTCAATCGATTAGTGTAAAGTTCAAACTCCTGATCGACAAATAAATAAAACGCTCTCCATGAACTAGATTTTACTGCGTGTAAGGCTGTGACATCATCCAACCAAGCCAACATATCTTGGAAAATTTTACTATTGACTAGCTTGTTGATTTGGCTAAAAATGAGTTTGAGAAATTCATCAGCATTGGCGAGTCGTCCTGCAATCATGAGAAACACTTCTCGCCACTGATGGTTGGTTAAGTGCTGCTTGATAATTTGTTTCAAAATTTCGGGATTTCGACTCTCCACGACGTAATTAGCTACGAAGTATTCCTGAAAAGTTAGGTGGGAGAATGAATAAAGTTCTTGAGCTTGCTTAACAAGTAATCCATGATTGGCTTCGATAGTTTTCAAGACTGCTAAACTGTCAATCCTTAGCGTCTTAGGAGAAATATCAGAAATATTTTCAATATAATTCCTAATTAACTCTTCTAGTTCACTCGTTTGCCAAAAATACTTTTGTGGTTCTTGGTTAAAAGCTTCATAAGCTATCTGGCTAAGCAGATTAATTTTTCGTTGATGTGGTAAGTTAAATTGGTTCGCCCAATTGCGTTCAATTCGCCTACTAGCATCCCATTTGCGTAGCAGGACATTTATAGCATCATCAATCAGTGAGTATTGATTTTTGGGCAATTTATAGTAATCCTCAAACACTAAACACAACATAGTGAGTAGTAAAGGATTTGTTGTTAACTCTTTGATAGAACTGTTTTTTTCTATTTCTCCTAAGAATTCCTCTCCTAGTTTGGGCTCTTGACTAGATGCAAACCATTTATTAACAAACATCACAATTTGGTGTTCATTAAAATCTGCCATCTCCACTTCTGTAAAATATTCAAATGTATAATCTGAAGCTCCGGAACGGCAGGTCATAACAAAACGGTTTTTGGAAAATTGTTCTACCAAAGTATTAATGCTTCTGTATATTCGGTTGCTTTCTGCGTCTCTGACTTCATCTACACCATCTAACAGTATCAAGCAACGACCTTGTTCTAGTAACTCCTGAACAAGTGACTCTGACACAGAAGCGTAAGTGAGCAATTCTCGTTTGATGGCATCAATAAGGCTATGTTTATCTTCTTCATCTGCAAATGCTTTCAATGAAATAAAAATCGGGATAATTTGCTGTCCTACCTCTTGGGTAGTATGCAAAGCTAAGTGTTTAAGAAAAGTCGTTTTACCTGCTCCTGGTTTACCCCAAATCAGAAGCTTAGGATAATGTTTAACGGCATCTAAAGCTGCTATATTTCTATTGCTCACTGTATAGTTGATGCGACTAAAGCTTATACTATTGACATTGTCGCTAGAAATGTTACCTAACAACTCTTCAATTGTTGTTTGCTTTTTGCCTTTAATACCTTCTAAAACATTGACATTCGCATAAACACTATCTAATTCTACAGGTTGAGTCATAGTGAGCACCTTCATTGTGCCGCACTTTATTCTGAGATATTCCTGGTAACGCTCAAGCCAATCTTCATGAACATGAGTGTTTGCTTGTCCTTGTTCTAATGCTGCTTGTTGTCTCAAAGCTTCTTGATAACTTTCGTATCCTAACAACACTCTGCATAAAAAGTTAAGATTCTTCTCCTGCATTTTTGTTGGTTCAGGGTTGTTGAAGAAATTACGTAAAGTTTTGTCAGAAATGACATCTTTTGTCAAATTGTCTTTATCTTGATAAACACGATTTAACTCAGTAATGAGAAGTTTCGGTGAACTACCTAACTTTTCTATATAAGCTTGTTTTAATTTTTCAAATACTTTTTGATGAACTGTAATGGCTGCCATTTATGCTCTCTCGACTTTTCCTAAAATCTTTAGTTTTTATAAAGTTTTACAAACCCAAGTGGATTGTAGGGTATTTAAAAGTGTAAATGTATGCAGATAAACACGGAGAAATTATCTGTTGGGAAATTTTTCTGGCTAGATGGATCAAGGTGAAAAGCCTCCAAGTTCTTTCTTTGAAAACAAAAAATTTTGGTGAGTATCCCTGATTTATCCGTGTGGTGATCCCGAATTTTTTTTTAAGTTTTAGTTTAGTGATACTCCTCAAGATAGTAGAACAAATCTGCTTGTGGGTATACAGACTCTCCTAAAGAAAACTTGTACAGTAGAGTTAATTCCGTTAGTTTCCGGTAGTTACCGCCGATTCTGGTCAACACTACAATAGGAAGTATGATATGAGAAAAAATAAAGTCAGTACTAAGATAGATGCAGATTACGTTAACCAAAAGTATATAAAATTTCTATCTTCTATATCTATTGAATTTAGATTTTCCCTTAACTGTCTGCTATCTTGGATTCATTTGTGGCGTCAAAGTCGATTCGACCACAATGCCACTCTTCAAGCTTTTGAAATCGTTGAGCAACACACCGAACTTCAGACTCTACTGTTGGAACAACTCCTAAACTGGCGTCTTGCTCCTTACGAAATCGACTCTGATGCTTCAAGTTTGTCACTCAATGTAGACTTTCACTATCAAAAGTTAAGAAAGTTTCAATATTCTGTGGCTATCGAGTTCAAGTCGTGCCTGAATCGCACATCTCACTTGACTCAACTATGGCGTCAAGGTCAACTTGACCGCAGTGCTACAATTGTGGCGCTGAAAGAGATTGAGCAAAATGCCAAACGTCAGAGTCAACTTTTGGAAAAACTCCTAAACTGGGATTTTGCTGTTCATGAAGACCATGAGTTGTCCCATGAGTTGTCTATCAAAGCATAACGGGAGCGTGAGAACCCCTGCCTTTTAATCCGGGGATGAAACGTGACACGACAGGTTTTAACAATCATGTTTCTCTGGTAGAATTCTTGAAGGTACTGGGTGGCGATCCATACAGGATATCCATAACTGGACTCCGAGGGTAGAAACGTAGTATGAGTGACTGTACCGTAGTCTGCGGTGGGACGCCCAAAGTGGACGTAAAATCAAAATGCCTGCGGAGACGGTAGTAGCGGGGACTGATTTTCAGTCTAGTTAAGAGTCTAAAAAACAGGAATTAAGGTGGAAATGTATGGCTAATGCCTACATTGGAACATCTTTTAAGAATCCTCGTACATTTTATGCCGAGGAGTACGTCAAGTCTGGCTAAACTGCTGGGCGTAAAATCTGGCATAACGACGCCCCAGCGTTAACAATTCTTCATGAGTTCCCGATTCAACAATTTGACCGCGTTCCAGAACTAAAATGCGATCGCACCGCCTTACTGTACTCAAACGGTGAGCAATAATAAACACAGTCCGCCCTTCCATCAGCCTTTCTAGCGCTTCCTGTACCAAAGCTTCCGACTCTGAATCTAATGCCGATGTGGCTTCATCTAAAATAAGAATTCTGGGGTTCAGCAAAACAGCACGCGCGATTGCAATTCTTTGTCGCTGTCCACCGGATAAATTCACCCCTCTCTCTCCCACCCAAGTGTGATAACCATCTGGCAGTTGGGTGATAAACTGATCGGCGTTAGCAATTTTCGCAGCTTTCTCAACATCTTCGATATCAAACAAGTCTTGCCCGAAAGCAATATTTTGGGCAATTGTCCCAGAAAACATAATCGTTTCTTGGGGAACAATGCCAATTTGTCGCCGCAAGCTGTCAAGTGTGACATCGCGAATATCAACGCCGTCGATTAAGATTTGACCAATATTGGGATCATAAAAGCGGGGGAGAAGATTCACAAAAGTGGTTTTACCAGCACCCGAAGCACCTACAAGGGCGATCGCTTCTCCTGGTTGTGCCAATAAACTGATATCTTTTAAAACAGGTTCACCAGTTTTGTAGGCAAAGGACACAGAACTATATTCCACCTTACCAGTGACGGTCGGAAGCACAACAGCATCTGGTTTTTCCACCACTGTAGGTTGAATTGCCAACAATTCAAAAACGCGGTCAACAGACGCCTCACCCTGTTTAAACTCATTGTAGTTGTTCGTTACGTGAGCGATAGGGTCAATCAACAACCCTCCTGCAGTTAGGTAGCTAAGAAAGTCCGCTACTGTCAAGTTATCATTAGCAATTTGCCACGCGCCAACGAACAGCAGTGTTAAAACACTCAAAACTTCGAGAAATCCGATAATCGGAATCTGAATTGCTTTGAGTCGTTCGACTGAGTATTTTGCTTTTAAAGTGCGTTCTGCTTCACGGCTAAACCGGGAAATTTCGTACTTCTCTGCTGCAAAAGCTTGGATGAGGCGGATACCGCTGAAAACTTCCGTTAGTATTGCTGACAAATCTGAAACACGATTTTGACTTTTTAAGGAGAACTGGCGTAACTTTTCGCCAAACCAACCAATTAAAATACCCATCAACGGTGCAACAATGACTGTAGCAAGCGTCAGTTGCCAATTCAGAGAAATCATGTAAATGGGAATTGCCACCAACTGCAAAACGCAGGGGATAAAGTCGTGAAAGAGTTTGTGTACAACTTCCCCAACTCGGTCGATATCTTCGGTGAGGCGGTAAGATAAATCACCTGCTTTTGCTGTTTCAAAATAGCTGAGATTGAGCTTTTGCAGGTGTGAGTAAACCTGTTTACGGAGATGAAAAGCGACTCGCAGTGCTGCTTTTGCCATGTACATATCTTGCACAGATTGAAAAAATCCTCGGGCAAGAAACACTGCTGCTATGATGCCAAGTTGTAGGGCGATCGCTTTTAAATCACCACCCCCAAAAACAGTTGCAAATTGACGCACAAGAGTCAAAAGTGCCAAAGTCGCTAGCACATATCCCAAGATGCCAATGAACCCCTTGACAATGGTTTGCCACTGGGGTTGGATGTACGGTAGAAGCTGCCAGTAGTTAGAGCGCGTTTTCAAGCTACAACGTCCACAAAAATACTCTCCTTTGTTTGACGCTATCAGCTTTTCTCTAGTTTCTGAAAGCTCAACTAAATACTAATGTCGGAATCTTCTTTAACTTCAGGGCGTAGTAGCCTTGGTAACTTGCCCCCTTAAAAAGGGGGTAAAAGTCCCCCTTTTTAAGGGGAGCCAGTGACGGGTACGCAGGGGTCTTGAGTGGGCGAACTGGCGTGGATTTAGGGGGATCATCGATAAATTTTGGTACAATACGACACTTGACAAACATCCTCTTAGAGTTCCTCTTTCCTTTGAGTTGACTTGCTTGGAGGAGTCCCCCAAAAAGTGACTGCTCTTTAGTAAGGGTTGGATGCTGCTCGGTTAATTTTGTGCATATCTAGGCAAATGTCTGAATTATTGCCCATCGGAATGCGGAAACTGTACGTTTGTTGTTGTATAATCAATCAACGTTTGATTAGTACGGGATC
>Ga0209902_100354_pt1 | contig 56792 bp, 45 predicted proteins | sample FECB27metaG_FD_188304 | JGI IMG/M metagenome (GOLD analysis project Ga0209902, IMG submission 188304) | Cyanobacterial communities from the Joint Genome Institute, California, USA - FECB-27 (SPAdes) (version 2) | ecosystem: Environmental > Aquatic > Thermal springs > Hot (42-90C) > Microbial mats...
GGATAAACCACAACCGAAGATTAGCCAAAGACTTTGAGCGAACTACACTATCTTCCAAAACATTTATCTGGATTGCGCATATTCGACGCACTCTCAAACAAGTCTATTCTTAACTCAAACACTTTCTAAATCTCATAAAGCCTATCCTAAGGATGAAAGCACTAGAGAGATAAACCGAAGCAAACCAACTCCTAAACCCCTCAACTCTTAAACTCCTAAACTTACCATATGCCTAATACCATCTCATTCAACGAAAACTATCCGGACATTACCCAATCGGATGAACTATACGCCAGGGCCACCCGGATTATGCACCCCGTGACGCAGACGCTGGCGAAGGGACCGGGACAATATACCAAAGGCGTAGCCCCCAAATACGTGAAACGCGGAAAGGGAGCGCACATCTGGGACGTGGACGGGAACGAATACATTGACTACAATATGGGCATCGGTCCCATTTCGCTGGGTTACGGATACGACCGCGTCGATCAGGCCATCATGGAGCAGCTGAAAGACGGCATCACTTTCTCTATGATGCACGAACTGGAGGTACACCTGGCCGAACTGATTCACGAAATCATTCCCAATGCCGAATCCATTCGGATCAGCAAGACGGGAGCGGATGTCTGCAGTGCGGCCATTCGCATCTCCCGTGCCTTTACCGGGCGCAGCAAAGTACTCTGCTGCGGCTACCACGGCTGGCACGACTGGTACATCGGCACCACCAGCCGCGACCTAGGAGTACCGGAAGAGACCAAGGCCCTCACCGCTCCCTTTGAATACAACAACCTGGATTCGCTAAAAGCCCTGCTGGACGAAGACGTGGCCTGCGTCATTCTGGAACCCTTCATTTTCGATGCGCCCAAGGACAATTTCCTGTACGAAGTAGCCCGGTTGTGCAAAGAAAACGGCACGCTCCTCATCTTCGACGAAATGTGGACCGGCTTCCGGATCGCCATCGGCGGGGCACAGGAATACTTCGGCATTACCCCCGACTTGGCGGTGTATTCGAAGGCATTTGCCAACGGCATGCCCATCGCCCTCCTGACGGGTCGCCGGGACGTGATGCAGTTGTTTGAAAAGGACGTGTTCTTCTTCACCACCTTCGGAGGAGAAGCGCTGTCCATCGCCGCCTCTTTAGCCACCATCGCGGAAATGCGCGAAAAGAACGTACCCGCCTACCTGGCTGAAAAAGGGAAGCTTCTGAAAGATGGATATAACCAGATAGCCAGCGAATTAGGCATCAGTACCTACACCAAATGTTACGGCTACGACTGCCGCAGTATCATCACCTTCGACGCATCGGCAGGCAATCCGCTGGAACTGAAAGCGCTGGTGCAGCAGGAATTATTCAAGCGGGGCATTTTGTGGGGCGGCTTTCACAATATGTGTTTCAGCCATACCAATGAGGACATTGCCTATACCCTGCAAGCCTACCGCGATGCATTGCCCATTCTCAAAGAAGCCGTAGAGAGTAAGAACGTAACTGCCTATCTGAAGGGCGAACCGGTAGAGGCCGTCTTCCGGAAAGTAACGAACGCACCTTTACCCAAAGCCAAAGCCGTGGCCGGCAACTAATACTGAGAGGTGAAATAGATGGCACTGGGGCCATTTCTCTTCTTCAAATAAGTGATCAATAACGGATAGAATGAATCTTTTTTCCTTAGAAAATAAAACGGCGATCGTAACGGGAGCCTGCGGACTGATCGGTAAACAACACTGCCAGGCCCTGGCTGAAGCAGGGGCCAACGTAGTAGTGGCCGACATCAACGGCTCGGGCTGTGAACAACTGGCTGCCAGCTTAACCGGCGGCCCGCACCTGGGTCTGGCGATGGATGTCACCCAGGCCGAATCGCTGAAAACAGCCCGGGAACGCATCCTCTCCCGGTTCGGGCACATTGATGTGCTGGTCAATAACGCGGCCATCAACGATATGTTCGAAAATCCGGCACTGGCCGCCGACCTGTCCAAATTTGAAAACTTTCCTTTGGACACCTGGAAAAGGTCGCTGGAGGTGAACGTGACGGGCGTATTTCTGAGCTCCCAGATTCTGGGCAAACCGATGGCCGACCAGGGTAAGGGCAGCATTATCAACGTGGCCTCTACTTACGGCATCGTGGGACCCGACCAGTCCATTTACGTAAATCAACAGGGAGTGCAGACCTTTTACAAATCGGCTTCCTACCCGGCTACCAAAGGGGCCGTCATCAGCTTTACCCGCTTTCTGGCGGCCTACTGGGGAAAGAACGGCGTGCGGGTCAATACCTTGTCGCCGGGCGGCGTGGAAAACAGTCAGGACGAATTCTTCATTGGCAATTACAGTCGAAAAACCCTGCTGGGCCGTATGGCGGCTCCCACGGACTACCAGGGTGCCGTTGTCTTCCTGGCCAGCGACGCTTCGGCTTATATGACCGGGGCCAATCTGGTAGTAGACGGCGGCTGGACGGCCATTTAAGTTGAGGAGTTTAGGAATGTATAGTAAAGACGCAATTGATTGCATCTTTCGACAAAAGTTTCTTTTACCATTCATTTACAAGATGCACAAGCAGGAATTGATACTGGACAAAGCCCGCAAAATCAAACTGGTGCTGACCGATTCGGACGGCGTACTCACTGACAACGGCGTCTATTATTCAGCCCAGGGCGAAGAGATGAAGCGTTTCTCCATTCGCGACGGGATGGGCGTGGAAAGGCTGCGGAACGCTGGCATTGAAACTGGCATTGTCACGGGCGAAACGTCGCCTTCCGTAGTAAAACGGGCCGAAAAGCTACAGATCAAGGAGCTGCACCTGGGCGTGAAAAACAAGGGTGCTCAATTGCAGGAAATTATGAACAGAAAGCAGTTCCTGCCCGAACAGATCGCCTTTATCGGCGACGATACCAATGACCTGGAAATGATGCAGATGGTAGGATTGTCGGCCTGTCCGGCAGATGCCATGCATTTTGCGAAGGAAGTAGCTGACTACGTGTGCACTACGAATGGCGGGCACGGCTGCTTCCGGGAACTGGCGGAACTGATTCTTCTATCTCAGAAGGAGTCTTCCCAGCTTCACCTTAACAATCATTTGCTCACCAATCATTGATAAGAAGCTTTATCCTTTGAAACCTGTTGAAAACCTAACCCATACCACTCATGAAATCCATCGAAATCAAAAAGAACCGAAGCATTGGGGCCAACCAGCCGGTGTACATCATCGCTGAGATTGGAATCAACCACAACGGCTCCCTGGAGATCGCCCGCCAACTGATCGACGCGGCGGTGCAAGCCGGTTGTGATGCCGTCAAATTCCAGAAAAGGACCCCCGAACTCTGCGTTCCCCGGGATCAGTGGAACCTGGAGCGTGAAACTCCGTGGGGAAGGATGACTTACATTGAATACAAGCACAAAACGGAATTCGGGTACGACGAATACGCCGTCATCGACGATTACTGCCGCATCAAAGGCATCGACTGGTTTGCTTCGGCCTGGGATGAACCTTCCGTTGATTTCCTGGAGCAATTCAATCCGCTGATGTACAAACTGGCTTCGGCATCACTCACCGATCTGCCGCTGCTGGCAAAAGTGAAAGCTACCGGTCGTCCGTTTATGCTCTCTACCGGCATGTCAACCCAAAGGGAAATTGAACAGGCGGTGCGATACGTGGGTTTGGATCGGGTGATGATTGCCCATTCTACTTCTGCCTACCCCTGCCCACCCAATGAATTGAACCTACGGATGGTTCAGACGCTGCAGAATATGTATCCGGAAACGCCAATCGGCTATTCGGGCCACGAAACGGGACTGGCAACCACCGTGGCGGCCGTAGCATTGGGTGCCACCTTCGTAGAAAGGCATTTTACGCTGGACCGGGCCATGTGGGGTTCCGACCACGCCGCTTCCGTAGAAGTAGTCGGAATGGCCAAACTGGTCAGAGACATCCGCGATACCGAAGCGGCCCTGGGCGATGGCATCAAGAAAGTGTACGACAGTGAATTGGGCCCGCGAAAGCGGTTGAGAAGAGAAGTTTCACTGGTTAACAGTTGATATGTAAAAATCAGCTATTTGTGTTTAAGGAGCCGCTGCTTCCGTAGCGGCTCTCATTGATCAATTAGTGCTTAAATGAATATCGGACTGCATTCTGCTTATCAATCCCTCCATCCATGCAGCAAGTAGAAATCATCACCACGACCATTTTGTTTGCCTGGCTGGCGCTGATTTGGACGCTGGAAAGGAAGTTTCCTTACCGTAAAGGCCTGCCTTTTTTTCGGGAAGGCTTTTGGACCGATCTGGTCTGGTATACCTTGATTCAGAGTTATTTTCTCAAAATCATTATTTTCGACTGGATCATTTACCCGCTCGATCAGCAATTCAACTGGTCTTCCCTGCAACTGGTCAGTGACTGGCCTATATGGCTACAAGTGTTGTTTTTCGTCATTACACACGATTTTTATATCTACTGGTTCCATCGCTGGCAGCACCGGTCGCCCCTTCTCTGGCGCACCCACGAAGCGCATCATTCCGGTAAGTACGTGGACTGGCTTTCGGGCTCCCGTTCGCACGCGGTAGAAATCCTGATCAACCAAACCATCGAATTTGCGCCGATCATCCTGTTGGGTGCCGACCCGATGGTGGTGCCCATCAAGGCGCTGATCGATGCCACCTGGGGCATTTACATCCACTCCAATATCGACGTCAGATCGGGAAAGCTGCAGTACCTGATTAACGGACCGGAAATGCATTTGTGGCACCACGCGGATCACAAAGAAGTGTTTCACGCCAATTTTTCTACCAAACTGGCCATCTGGGACTGGATTTTCGGAACCGCTTACCTGCCCGGACACAAGCCAGAGCGCTGGGGGCTTTATTACGCTTATCCCAAAGACTACTTCCTCCAGCACCTTTTCTCCATCCGGCGATTCGACGAAAATAAGCTTTTGGCTTATCCGGCATTCAGAAAGTATTACTACATTCGCCGCCAGCTTTTGCAACGTGCCGCGAAGCGATTCCGATTCGGACGCAACCCGGCACGGAAAAAATTAGTACAAGAGAAAACTGTATAATTTTTCTGAACAAACCTAAGCCTTACCAGCAGAAACGGCCTTTCAACGTGGCGGAACGGCCGTTTCTCTATCTTCTGACATGATTCACTGGTTTTACCTTTTTGCGGCCTCCTGCCTGGAAGTTTGCTGGATTTACAGCCTCAAGTACATGAGTGTACAGAAAATCCGGGAAATCAAATGGAGCGACTTTTTCACGGATTCCGTGTATTTCTACACCTTGTTCCCACTACTGGGCTACATCGTATTCGGGCTGGGCAACATCGTTTTGTTTTCGATGGCCATGAAATACATTCCCGCCTCTACCGCCTTTACCACCTGGATGGCGATGACCCTGATCTGGGTAAAAATTGTGGATACCCTGGTCTTTAAAGAAGCGTTTTCTTATACCCATCTGCTCTACATGGCCTTTATTCTGATCGGCATCATTGGCCTAAAGAAAACCCTGTAAAAGGAATCCAGAGAAAGGTAGACCGGAAATATTGAGGGTTTGTGGGTCGAACAAAATAGTTAGATTTTACCTTTGAGCAACCACACCTAAACGCCCCAACCTACTGGCAATCCGGCCAGCAGGAAGTCGGCGGTAGCGATGTTGCAGGCCGTAGGAATGTTGTAGAAAGTAGAAAGCCGCAGGAGTGCTTTTACGTCCACGTCGTGGGGTTGGGCCCACATTGGGTCCCAGAAAAATATCAGCAGGTGGATGTTTCCTTCCACAATGGCGGCACCAATTTGCTGATCACCTCCGTACGGACCGGATTTGAAGCGATGGACATCCAGGTGATGACGTTCCATAATTTTGGTTCCGGTAGTGCCGGTAGCAAAGAGCTGGTGCTTTTGGAAGAACGCCAGGTGACGGCCTACCCATTCTACCATTTCTTCCTTTTTTTCATCGTGCGCAACCAGTGCAATGTTCATAGTCAGTTAACAGTTATCAGTAAACAGTTATCAGGTGAGTGCCTAATAAACAATTCTACACATACAAATCCACTTTTACATTGTTGCCATCCTCTATTAAAATAAACTGTTTACTGTTTACTGTTTACTGTTTACTGTAATCAAAAGGCTTCTGACACTACTATGTAAAAGGCAGTGGAGTTATTTCCGAAACCGTAGTCAAGCCGCAGATTGAATTTTTCCTGCTGGAGGAGGGCAATCCGAAGGCCGGCACCCACCGAATATTTGAAGCCTTTCAACTGCATACTGCTGATCTGGTCGCTTACCTGTCCCAACCCGGCAAAACCAACTACCCCGAATCGCCACCATACGGGCATCCGGTACTCTGCCTGAACGGCAAACAGGTTGCGGTCGCGGAAACGCCCGGAATAGTAACCCCGCATCACGGTCGTGCTGCCAATGACCGGCAAGTACCGGTACGGAGTATCACCCGAAGTGAAGGTTCCGAAAGCCTGCATTGCCAGCACGTGGTCGGGACGGGTCTGAATGAATTTGCGGATGTCCAGCTTATACACCATAAAAGAGGTTTCGCTACCCAGCGCCCGGTTGAACTTAGTTACGGATAGTTGCATCAGAGCTCCTTTGTTGGGGCTGTAGGCATTGTTGCGGGAGTCGTTGGAGATGATCAGGCCAAAACCCGAAGTGTAATTTCCGTAACGACCTACCACTTCATTTAACTCAAACTGACCGCCCGGTTTGAAGTTGAAATCGTACACCCGCTGATATTCATAGCTGAGGCCCAGGAACAGGTTGCCATAGACTTTTCTGAGCAGCACCGGGTTGAAAAAAAATTGCTTGAAGTCGTATCGTTCCTCATTTTTATCCGGCGTATTGTTGCCGATTCCCCAGAATTTATCTGGGAAGCTGCTGAAGGAGCTTTCCATACGGAACCAATACTTTTCTTGGGGAAAGAAAACGTTCGCTCCCAAGCCCAGTACGACCTGCTTATTGAGCGTATAAACGCCGCCAAATGGAATGGTAGAAGTACGGGTAAGGGTGTCGGCCCGGCTGTGGGCGTGAAACACATAGGTACCGGCAAAACCGAAGTCCCAGCTGGTTTCGGGTGTGCGGGAAACCACGGGAAAAATAAGAAACTTGTTTCGGTCGGGCAGGACTGTGGTATCTTGAATAGCAGCGGATTCTTGTGCAAAAGCCTGGCACGTAAAAGCCAGAAATACCAAGACTACCTTCCAGTTTGTTGAATGAATCATATCAGGCAGTCCTAAATATAACGGAATCTTGTGATTAGTAAAAAATCCATTTTCCTGTTAAAAAATTGCAAGTAGGTAATAAATTGTACGCTTACTAAAACCTTTTACTCTTCTTTTTTCAGCTTGTTAGTCTATTTATCGGAAAACTTACGAAAAAGTAAAGATGGGATTTATTATTTTATCATTAAACTTCCGGCCAGATATTGCACAAAGCAATGCCTTTTCTGCTAACTTTTAGCCCTATCTGAAGGTAAATCAACGCGATATGACTAAATCCCCTTTTCTGCTGACTGCGCTACTTATCTGCCTGGCTGGATGGATAAATTGCTATTCGGATGAAGATTTCGACTCCGGGACCAGTCTTTTGTATGCAGGTAAGTTTTTTCACTTTCCCGAAGCCCCTCCGGAGTGGAATTTGGTCTGGGCCGATGAATTCAACTATCAGGGACTTCCCGATACAACCAGGTGGTCATACGATGTAGGTGGACACGGCTGGGGCAACCAGGAGCTGCAATTTTACACCAAAAATCGCACCCAAAACGCCCGGGTAGAAAAGGGAAGGCTGATCATTGAAGCCAGAAAGGAAGCCTGGGAAGGCAAAGAATACACCTCTGCCCGCCTGGTCAGCAAGGGCAAGGGCGACTGGACGTACGGGCGGTTTGAAGTAAAAGCCAAACTTCCTTCCGGAAGGGGCACCTGGCCGGCCATCTGGATGCTGGCTTCCGGAAGAAATTACGGGGAGACGTTCTGGCCGGACAACGGTGAAATCGACATTATGGAACACGTGGGCTTCAATCCCGACTCCGTATTTGCGTCCGTCCACTGCAAGGCGTATTACCACTCCATTGGCACGCAAAAGACGAAAGGAATAAGGGTAGCCGGTGCCCGCACTTCCGATCACATTTACGCAGTGGAATGGTCGCCCGAACGGATCGAAACTTTTGTGGACGGGAAGAAGTACTTCAGCTTTGCCAATGATGGAAAAAAAGACTACCGTACCTGGCCTTTCGACCAGCCCTTTCACCTGCTGCTCAACATCGCCGTAGGGGGCGGCTGGGGCGGACAGAAAGGCATTGACCCCAGCATCTGGCCTCAGCGGATGGAAGTGGATTACGTGCGGGTATACCAGAAAAAATAACCCCTCCCCCGTCGGATAGTGATTACGCTGTCCGACGGGAGCGGAGTTATATACCAGACCAGTTGGAGACTGATATACAGCAAGCTGTATTTGATATGCCTTTTACATCCCCCTGCCCCGAATTCGCTCGGATAAATTCCCCCTTTGAAGAGGCAGGGGGATGTGAGACAGTATATTTACTTATTCAGGGCAATACTGTTTCAACTCAAATAAATCCTTATCCATTTAAAACAAATACATTTACTCTACCTTTATCAGCTTCCGGCTTTTTACGAACTGACCAGCCCGCATCTGTACCAGGTAGGTGCCGGCCCCCAGCCTTTGACCTGCCTCTGCGGTACCATTCCAGGATACCTGGTGCGCTCCCGCCGGATACTGGCCCGTAAGGGTCTTCACCAACTGACCCAGGCTATTGTAAATGGCCAGCGTGACCATTTCTTCTTTGGGAAGAGAGAATCGAATCAAGGTGCTTTCGTTGAAAGGATTGGGCTGACCCGTATGCAATTCGTATCCGTACGCAGGCGCAACGGGCTCCCCTACCTGAATCCGGCGTTCGGGAGACACCACGCTCAGGTAGCCCAGGTGATCGTTGTAAGCTTCGCTGGCCGTCATCGATGAATTGATGCGCAGGTAAGATTCCGTTCCCAGTCCTCCAATTACTTTAAAACGAAGGTTGAATAAAGTACTGTCGTCGGGCAGGGTACGGCTGTTGCCCCCGTTATCCTGCCAGGAGGTGCTGAGTTTCCCTTCTTTGATTGCCGTACTGCCGTAGTTAGCGATCAAAGCCTGGTGCTGCAACTCAGCCAGTTCCAGTACCTTTGGATTCCAGTTGAGGGTAAACTGATAGCCACTCACGTTGTGGAAGTCGCGGGCTTTCACCGGCACCGTAATTTCGTCGCCGGGCATGGCCCGCTGGTTTTCCATCACAAATCCCACTTCTCCCTCCGTTTCAATCCGGGCGATTCCGGCATCCCAGGTATCGTTGACGTCACCCAGCTTCACACCAATAAAGTTCTGACCGCTGAATGCACCGGACGCCTGATAGGTACGGGAATGATCGTAGGGGAATGGCTGGGTCGGGTCGGTAAAGGTATAATCGCTGCGAACGAAGGTCCAGAGCTGATTACCGGGGAAAGAAGTGGTATTCTGCAAAATGAGCGAACGCATCAGCACTATGTCCAACGTGGTAACGGACCCCGATTGGTTGACGTCGGCCGCGATGATTTTATAAGGAGAACCCAACGGAGTCAGGCCCAGAATGTGCCGCTGAATCAGCACCAGGTCCAAAGTAGTGACCCCGTTGGCCGAAACCACGTCGTTGTTCTTGAAAGGCGTCAGCGTAAAATTGCCGCCCAGGATCTGCAGATTGAACAGACCATCGGCCGACGTAGTGAAAGACTGCGGTGAATTACTTCCCGTCACGTTGAACCCAACGCCGCGAATGGTACTGCCCGCCGGCGATTTGACAACCCCCGCCAGCGTGGTCATAGCTACCACCTGTACGTTACCAGCTTTCAGGTTGGTAGGCACCGGTTGGTTCCCGGCTCCGATTACTTCCATGACTGCCGGTGAATTGGTCAGGTTGACGGCCGTGGCCGTTCCGTTAGCGCCGGTCAGATTGAAACGAATGGCAAAAAGCGCGGCATCGTCGGTCAGGGTGCGAGGAGTCAGGCTGGCGTCGGACCAGGAAAAAGCCAGGGAGCCGTTGCCCGTTTGCGTGGTACCAAAGTTGGCCTGGTTCATTCCGGGCAGTCCAAAACTTTCCACCCCTGCGTAAGTGGCTACTGCCGGATTCCACTGAATGCTTCCCTGCGCTGAGAGAATATTTCTGAAGTCTTTTACCCGCAGACGTACCACTACCGAAGTACCGTTGTTGCCGGCCACCGAATCCAGTGCCAGGGTGACCGAAGCCGGCACGACCGGTGGATTGACCATTGCCTGCACCGAAGCCGCCGTACTGGTACAGCCATTGACGTTAACCGTAACGGTGTAGGTGCCCGAATGCGCCACGGTCGCGTTATTGATCACCGGGTTTTGTTCCGTAGAGGAGAAGTTGAGAGGCCCGGTCCACTGGTAGGTGGCGCCCGATACCGGACTGGCCGTCAGCAGTAGGTTTTCACCGGCTGTGGGGTTATTGGCCGCCGCCACTGGTGCCGAAGGAGTAGCCGATACGGTGACCGTTTTGGTAGCCGTGGCCGTACAGTTTCCCTGGGCAATGGTGTAAGTCAATGTATGCGTTCCCACCAGACTGGCCGAAGGCGTAAAGGTGCCGTCTGCACTCACGCCGTTTCCGCTCCAGGTACCGCCCGCCGGGCTAAAGCCGGTGAGGGTAAAGGGGGCGGCATCGGCACAAACGTTCTGGTCGGTGCCAGCATCAGCAGTTAGTGAGGTTTGGATATTTACCACTACGGACTGAATGTCGGAGCAGCCCGCGGTTGTGGTCTTTTTAATGTAATACGTACCGCTTACGGAAACCGAAGCCGGATCAGGCAGCACCGTGGTAGCCGTTGCATCGGTCCAGTAGCTCAGGGTACCGGTTGTGTTGTGGGTATCGGTAATGCTCAGTGCCGTCAGGTCGACAGTAGCGGGTGCACACCGGGCAGCGGGTTGGGTGATGTTCAGGGCTGGTTTTTGGTCAACGGTAACGGACACGCTGCCCGTCATCTGTGCCGAACAAGCGCCCGTATTCTGTGCCCGTACGGTGTAAGTACCAGCCGCCGTTTTCAACCCGAAATCAAGGGCACTTCCGGTTCCGTTGATGGGTGATCCTTCCGCGACGTTGTCTTTCAGCAACTGGTAAGTCACGCCGTTTTCGGAGCCTGACAAACCCACGGAGACGCCCGTGCCGCCCTCACAATAGCTGCCTCCACCCGTGATGGCAAAAGCAGCAGGGGCGTTGGGATCGCTGATGGTGTAGGACTGACTGGCGGTACAACCAGCGGCATCGCTTACAGAAACTGAATACGTGCCAGCCGAAAGTGCCGATAGGTGCGTTCCGGTAGCACCATTGCTCCAAATGACGGTATAAGGCGCATTACCTCCCGTCACCGTCAGGTGAATGCTTCCGTTCGGATTACCGCAGTCGGTATTATTGATTTTGGTTTCGGACAAAGTAATTTCCGGGCTAACCGTGACCGTTTTCGTGGCGCTGGCGGTACATCCATTCTGAGTCACCGTATACGTCAAAGTCTGGTTACCGATCAAAGAGGCAGCTGGCGTAAAGGTGCCATCCGCACTCACCCCACTACCGGACCAGGTACCACCTGCCGGACTAAAGCCACTGAGCGCAAAAGGAGCCGCGGATGCGCAAACCGTCTGGTTGCTTCCGGCACTCACCACAGGGATGGCGTTGACAGTCACCGTTTTGGTCGCTGATGCCGTACAGCCACTTTGCGTCACCGTATACGTCAAAGTTTGCGTGCCGACCAAACTGGCCGATGGGGTGAAAGTCCCCGCCGCATCCACGCCATTACCGCTCCAAGTGCCACCCGCCGGACTGAAACCGGTAAGGGCAAAAGCCGCGGCATCGGCACACACACCCTGGTCGGTTCCGGCTACTACTGTTGGAGCAGCGTTGACGGTTACGGTCTTGGTGGCCGAAGCGGTGCAACCGCTTTGGGTGACAGTATAAGACAATGTTTGCGTTCCTACCAAACTGGCTGAAGGCGTAAAGGTACCGGAAGCACTGACGCCATTTCCTGACCAGGTTCCTCCTGCCGGACTAAAACCCGTTAGCGTAAATGCTGCTGCAGAAGCACAGACGGCTTCGTTGCTTCCTGCCACAACCGTTGGAGCCGTAGTGACCGTGACGGTTTTGGTTGCCGAATTGGTGCAACCATTCTGGGTCACTATGTAAGTCAACGTTTGCGTACCTACCAAACTGGCCGAAGGCGTAAACGTTCCGCTGGAATTTACGCCGTTGCCTGACCAGGTCCCTCCCGCTGGACTCAATCCAGTCAGCGCAAAAGGAGCCGCGTCGGCACAAACACTCTGATTGCCCCCAGCATTAACCGTTGGCAACGCATTCACCGTAATTGTTTTGGTCGCCGAACTGGTACAACCGCTTTGAGTTACAGTATAAGTCAAGGTTTGGGTACCCACCAGACTGGCCGAAGGCGTAAACGTGCCCGAAGCACTCACGCCGTTTCCGCTCCAGGTACCACCTGCCGGACTGAAACCCGCCAGCGCAAAAGGAGCAGCATCCGAACATACGGCCTGATTCGACCCGGCCACTACGGTGGGTGCAGCGTTGACAGTCACGGTTTTGGTCGCACTGGCCGTACAGCCATTTTGCGTCACAGAATAGGTCAGGGTTTGGGTGCCGACCAAACTGGCCGAAGGCGTAAACGTACCGGACGCATTCACCCCATTCCCCGACCACGTTCCCCCGGCCGGGCTAAAACCAGTAAGGGCGAAAGGAGCCGCATCAGCACAGATGGATTGGTTAGTACCGGCATTGACCGTAGGTAGCGCATTTACCGTTACTTTCTTCGTAGCTGTGCTGGTGCAACCGCTTTGGGTGACGGAATACGTGAGGGTTTGCACGCCCACCAGACTGCCCGAAGGCGTAAAGGTACCGGTAGCATTTACTCCGTTACCACTCCAGGTGCCACCCGCCGGACTAAAGCCGGTCAAGGTAAATGTCGCGGCATTGGAACATACGCTCTGGTCGGTTCCGGCTACCACGGTGGGAGCGGCGTTGACCGTCACGGTTTTGGTGGCCGAAGCCGTACAGCCGCTTTGTGTTACGGTATAAGTTAAGGTTTGCGTTCCGACCAGGCTGGCGGAAGGCGTAAAGGTGCCCGTAGCGTTCACACCATTGCCTGACCAGGCACCTCCTGCCGGACTAAAACCCGTTAAGGTGAAGGCCGCCGCGGAAGCACAAACCGTTTCGTTGCTACCCGCTACCACAGTGGGAGCCGTTGTGACCGTGAGGGTTTTAGTAGCCGAATTGGTGCAGCCATTTTGAGTAACTGTGTACGTAAGCGTTTGGGTGCCGACCAAAGCGGCGGAAGGCGTAAAGGTACCGCTAGCATTAACCCCATTGCCGGACCAGGTTCCGCCCGCCGGGCTAAAGCCAGTTAAAGTAAAAGCTGCCGCATCGGCACAGACGGATTGGTTGGCACCGGCATTCACCGTCGGCAGTGCATTCACCGTAATTGTTTTGGTCGCGCTGGCTGTGCAGCCACTCTGAGTGACCGTATAAGTTAAGGTTTGCGTTCCGACCAGGCTGGCGGAAGGCGTAAAGGTGCCCGTAGCGTTCACACCATTGCCACTCCAAACCCCACCCGCCGGACTAAAACCCGTCAAAGCGAATGCTGCCGCGTTGGCGCAAATTGTCTGGTTGGTTCCGGCTACGACAGTGGGTGCTGCATTTACTGTCAGGGTAAAGGTAACGGAGGTACTGGAAGGCTCTCCGTCGGTCACCGTCAACGTGATGGTGGCCGTACCGGTCTGGTTGGCCGAGGGCGTCAACGTGACCGTCCGGTTGTCTCCGGTTCCGCCGACCACAATGCCCGTGTTCGGAATCAGGGTGGTATTGGAAGAAGTACCCGCCACGGTCAGGCTGGCCACGGGGGTTTCGCCATCACCCACCGTAAAGGCAATGGCGCTGCTGCTGGTATTGGCGCAAAGCGTCTGACTGGCCACGCTGGAAATGGTAGGTAGGGTATTGGAACCCGCCGGTAACTTATTGAGCAGAATGGTGTAACGGTTTGAAGCGCCATTGACGACCGCAATGTCCAGGTCATTGTCCCCGTCGAAATCGGCGGCCTGCAGAGCCCAGGTTTGGTTACCCCCAGCGGCCAGATCAGTAGTGCCCGAAAACACGCCGGAGCCATTGTTCATCCGGATCGAAATGTCGTTGCTGGTCTGGTTGGCGGTCATGAGGTCCATATCACCGTCACCGTCCAGATCGGCGGCAAATACACCGAAAGGGCGGTTACCTACGGCTACTTCGGTACTGCCCGAAAAAGTACCGGTTCCGTCATTGAATCGTACAGAAACGTTGTTGGTACTGATGTTGGCCGCGGCTAGGTCTACCTTTCCATCTCCGTTTAGATCAACGGCCTGGATGGACTGGGAATTGCTGGCCGTACTAACGGTCGAGCCGCCAGAGAAGACGCCGGTGCCGTCGTTCATTTTGATCGTCACCTGGAACGAAGTTGTATTGGTCATGGCGATGTCCATATCGCCGTCGCCATCAAAGTCGGCGGTACAGACACCGTGGGGAGAACTGCCGCCTACGTAAATATTGCGGGTAAATGTGCCGGTTCCATCGTTGATAAAAACAGCCACGGTATTCTGTGCCTTCAGGGTCGTTACCAGATCGATGTCACCATCGCCGTCAAAATCAGCTCCGGTAATGTCGGAAGGTTTGCTGCCTACTGTAGCCGAAGCCGGATAATCGGCTCCGCCGGAAAAAACGCCGGCCCCGTTGTTCATCCGTACTGAAATACTACCCAAACCCGTATTAGCAGTGGCCAGGTCCATATCTTCGTCACCGTCCAGGTCGGCGGCAAAAACGGCTTCGGCCGAGCCACCGGCCGGTAGCGCCACGTTGTTGGAAGCGGCAAACGTGCCGTCCCCGTTGTTCAGGCGCAAAGTCAGGTAACTGGAACCCGCATTGGCAACGGCCACGTCCATATCCCCATCCCCGTCGAAATCGGCGGGATAGATGCCGTGCGGAGTTCCGCCGGTCGATAGCGTTGGATTGGCGATGAAGTTGGCTGGTCCGACTCCCGCCGCGGCGGTAAACTGGTACACCAGCGGTTTGTCCAAAGGCGTTCCACCGGCATTTTTCGCCGCCGTCGTAGTAATTACCGAAACCAATTCACCCGGACGGAAAACCTGACTGGCCTGAAAAGTGGCCGTACTGGTTCCGGCTCCGCTGAAAGTGCCGCTCCGCTTGCCCGTGCGCGATCCGAATACCCGAATGGCCGCGTTACTGGCCGTGGAAGCCAGCATGGCTTCGGAAAAGTTGATCGCTACCGACGCATTAGCCGCTACGTTCAACTGATTCCGGGTGGGGCTCAGCGTGGTGATCGTCGGGGTTGCAGTCGTTTCGTACGTATTTTCGCCCTGTCGGCTGTTGGCTTTGCCTGGCTTTTTGCCGGGTGCGGCGGGTTCGTTTCCATCGGCCCAGGCCGTTGTAAAAAGCGTGGACAGGATCAACAAGACGGATAAAGCTTGATTCATCGCCTGCTTTGTCAGACAAAAAGATGAACGGGAGCCAAATAAATCAGCGGTATTTATGTATACTTTTCTCATAGCCAAAGGATGACGGAATAAATGGTACCGGAGATACCGGCCGGATCAGTTACAGTCGCAACCGCTCAGGTTTTCGTTGTTGAACATGGCACTGGTACGTTTCAGCAAGCGGGTTACTTCCGTGGGTGTCGGCGAAGGGGTCAGTTCCAGCATCGCTCCGGGCGGCACGGCTCCTATCACCCTGAAATTGATTTTGAAAATGACGGTGTTATCCGTGAGGGTCAGGCCGTTGGTGGTTACGTCGTCCCAGCTGAAAGTCAATTTGCCGGTGGTGGCCAGGGCCGTATTAAAATGCGTAATGTCCAGATTGGGAAGTCCGAAGTTGTTTACAGAGATCAGTTCAAAGACGGTCGCCGGCCATTGTAAGGTAAACTGGGCAGTGGTGACATCGGTGAAGTCGGAGACCCGGATGGCTACGGTCTGGGTAGTACTGCCTACTACCGGCAGCTCTTTTGTGGCGGTGAATTGTACTGGTCTCACCTGGGCCAATAAGCTGGCTCCCACGCACAACAGACTCATTAACAGAACTAATCTTTTCACGGCAAATTCGATTTTGATGGGCGGATTTTGTGAGCCTAAAAGTAATCCATTCCCCTTTGTGGTATTACCCGAATGAATTCCTTAACCGACAGTGTAATCTTTTGGGAAATATTGTAAGGACCGATCCGGCTGGGATGCCCGATGCGCGGGTAAATCGGGGCCGCAGACCAACGAAATGATTGCTACCCCTGGTGAGTGATGTCAGAGGGACGAAGAGGAGAAAGAAGCCTGCTTATTGGAAATAAGGCCGCAAAACCAGCCGGCAGCGTCTGACATTGCCCCTAAAGTCCGCAACCGTTTGCCAAAAGGACGCGCACGCCCGACCAATGGCATGCTTTTCAAAGGTCAGTGGGTGTTGATAGCCCGTCAGTTCCTGCAATGGGTGTGTAGGATTTCACCTCATTTTCCCGGGAAAGAACCTATATAAAAAATCACTCCCATTATCCTTACAGCCCACCAAATTGGGAAAAGCCTATTTCTGATCAGTAAATTTCAACGTAATAGATGCTGACAACCGAAAAGATGTGTATCAACGGCTTGAGCGGCCATCCGATAAATCATTGAAAGCGCATCGTCTGAAAAGGAAATACCCCGCTGAAAATATAATTCGCCAAACAGTTATTGTAATAAATACAATTACTATCTTGCAATCGGTTTCAACCAATTCATTACGGCTACAAACCAAGTTGAACTGAAAATCAGCCCCTTCAAACATTTCATTTTTCAAAATCGAACAAAATGACCAAACACTTCTTTCACACTCCTGCAATTTCAGCCCTGGCCTTCGTGTCGGTGCTGGCTTTCTCCTGCCAGAGCAACCAGTCGGAAAACCAGGGCGATGCCTCCCAAAGCACCAGTGCTGACACCCTGGCCCGTACCCAAAACAAGGATACGCTGGACGAACGATCCATCTCTCAGCCCCTGGTAACGGACATTTACACGGCTGACCCTTCGGCGCACGTGTTCAACGGCCGCATCTACGTCTATCCTTCCCACGACATTGAGGCCGGCATTCCGCAGAACGACAACGGTGATCACTTCGACATGCGCGATTACCACATCCTGTCGATGGACAGCGTGGGTGGTAAAGTAACGGATCACGGCGTAGCGCTCAGCGTAAAAGACATTCCCTGGGCGGGTCGTCAGTTGTGGGCACCCGATGCCGCTTTCAAGAATGGCACTTACTACCTGTATTTTCCGCTCAAAGACAAGCAGGACATTTTCCGGATCGGCGTAGCGACCAGCTCCTCTCCCACTGGTCCTTTCAAGCCGCAGCCCAAGCCCATCGAAGGCAGTTTCAGCATCGACCCGGCCGTTTTCACCGATACCGACGGCAAGTCTTACATGTATTTCGGGGGCATCTGGGGTGGTCAGTTGCAGCGCTGGCGCACCGGTAAGTACGATACCACCAGCCGCGAACCCAGCGGCGAAGAAGTAGCGCTAAGTCCCAAAGTTGCCCGGTTGAGCAATGACATGCTGAAGTTCGACGAAAAAGTGAAGGATGTACAAATCGTGGACAAGGATGGCAAGCCGTTGCTGGCCAAAGACAACGAACGTCGTTTCTTCGAAGCCTCCTGGGTACACAAGTACAATGGCAAGTACTACTTCTCCTACTCTACCGGCGATACCCATAACATTGCTTACGGCATTGGCAACAGTCCCTACGGACCATTTACCTACCAGGGTGTGATTCTGAAGCCGGTCGTGGGCTGGACCAATCACCATTCCATCGTGGAATTTAAGGGCAAGTGGTACCTGTTTTACCACGACAGCACCTTGTCGGGCGGAAAAACCCACCTGCGGAGCGTAAAAGTAACCGAACTTACCCACCGTCCCGACGGCACCATCGAAACCATCAGTGCCTACCGGGAACAGTAGTTTTGCTCAGTAATAAGAATCAAGAGTTGGCGAAAAGACCCCTAAATCCCCTAAAGGGGACTTTACTTGTGAAAAAGTCCCCTTTAGGGGATTTAGGGGTTTAATGCGTGTATTCAATGTCTTATAATTTCAACCGCGTAAAAGTAGTTGCTCCTCAGTAGCAAAAGGGCTTGTCCAATCAGTGTATTGGACAAGCCCTTTTTATGCAGCAGTTTGTACTTTCAGGAAAATTGGTAGCAGCGTAGCCTTTAAGGTCCAATCACTATAATCAACTATTCTGGTAAACATTGCTCCGTAGGAGCCACCTGTTTATAGAAACCACCCATTGGGTATCTCCTAGCTCCATCGGAGCCGCCTTCGGAACCAAGCTGACGCCTTGAATGAAGCTGTTTTTCTCAAACCAGGTCCCACTTTTTGCGGTATTTGCGGGAAAGCAGGGCATTGGCCTCTTTGTCGTCAACAAACTTTTCCTTCTCACTGTTCCAATTCAGTTTCCGGTTCAGGCGGTATGAAATCAGCGCCAGGTGCATGGGCAACGTCATCTGCCGGGCATAGGCCAGGTTCGACTCCGGCTGGCTGCGCGACTTCACGGCATTCACGAAGTTCTGCTGGTGTCCGGGTGAGCGTTCGATGGTTTGCGGCACCTGCGGCAGATCCGTCATCTTTTCGCCGTTGATGATGATTTCACGGGTACCGTAATCGCAGAGCAGCGTGCCTTTGTCGCCTTCGAAGAAAGCCCCGATTCCCCTTTCGGCAGCACCGGGCACGTCGGGAGGCAGGTGTGTCCAGAACAGTTTCAGGCCGTCGAACTCAAAGTCTACGTCCAGCCACTTGGGCGCATCAGCGATGCCTTCCGGCGCTTCTCCCCGGGCACTGATGCTTTTCAGCCCCTTGGGTTCAATGGCCCAGTATACAATGTCGGCAATGTGACACCAGAAATCCTGGAAAACGCCGCCCGAATAATCCAGGAAGTAGCGGTAGGTAAAATGGCAGCGCTGGGGCGTGTATTCGACGTAGGGAGCAGGACCCAGCCACATATCCCAATCCAGGGTCTTGGGTGGAGCCTGAATATGGGCGGGGCCCAGTTCGAGTGGCAGACCAGTCTTCCACAACCGAACCGTATGCACATTGCCGATGGCACCGGAGCGGATCAGTTCCACCACCCGGTGGTAATTGTCGCCCGCGTGGATCTGCGTGCCCAGTTGAAAAATCCGGTTGTATCGGTTCAGGTTTTTCAGCATCATTTGTCCTTCCCGCACGTCGTACGAAAGCGGCTTTTCACCGTACACATCCTTGCCGGCCTGGAAAGCCAGCGTGGCAATCTGGGCGTGCCAGTGGTCGGGGGTGGCGCAGGTGATGGCATCGATGTCGGAGCGGTCCAGAATGCGGCGGAAATCGGCGTAGCCCTGGGCCTTGGAGTTGGGTTGTAGTTCCTGCAGGGTTTTGAGGGTGCTGCTCAGGTGGTCCTGGTCTACGTCGCAGAGGGCGACGATTTCTACCTCCGGCAGGGCGGCAAACCACTGCATATGGTTATTGCCCATGCCACCCAGTCCGATGTGCGCGATGCGAAGCCGGTCGCTGGCCGCTACTTTGCGCACCATTTCCGGCAACAGGGCTAAACCAAGGGCAGCCGTTCCGCTTTGTTTGATAAAGTCTCTTCGGGTAATTCTGCGATTCATGAAGGTAAGATAGAATGATTGAACGGGTTTCGGTCAAGATAAAAAAATTAACCGTTCATTCATATCATTTATCCGACATCCATCATCCGGCTATTCGGTTTCCTGCAGGCGGTTGATGCGGCTGGACACCTCTTCTTCCCGCATCCGGGAAAGAATCACCCATTGCACGTCCGCAATATTGAGCGGAGCAAAAGCGTACAGTGACAAATCGCCCCGGCTATCAGGTTCCAGGTGCAGCCCGCTTCCTCCTTCCAGTGCCCGGCTAACCGACTCCTGCCTCCACTCTTCCAGTAAAATGCTCGTACCGGATTTGCGGATCTGCTGAACCAATTCATCTTTGTACCCCAGCGTCTTGAGCCGGCTCAGGTAAGACTCCTGGTTTTCTACCAGCTCCCGGGCGATGCTGCGGAGTTTGTAATCGCACCCCACCACAACCGTTTCCCCGCTGTCGCCCAGGCCATCTTCCCGCCATTTCTGGTCGCCGGTCAGGATCTGGTTGATTTTAATGATCGGCATCTGGAAGACCAGCACGCCGACTTTTTCGTCGCCGTCGTAAACGGGGCAGGCAATGAAGGAAGCCGGAGCGCGGTAAGAGGGATCGTAGGGTTCGAAGTCGATCAGCTTGACAAAATGGCGGTCTTCCGTTCGGATGGCTTCCTGCACCACCCGCCCGAAATTGGTGCCTGCGTACAGGCCATTATTCAGGTTCGTCGCAAAATCTACTTCCTTAAATACACTGTAGAGCATGTCGCCGGTCTGGCTGTCGATGAGGAAGATGTCGTAGTAGCCAAACTTTTCCAGAAAGCTGCGCATGATCGGATGGTACCGGGCGTGTACCCGGCTGTATGGGCTCCCGTCACCGGCATCGTCCAGCAGGGATTTTTGCCCGGTCGGGTGCGGATTGGCAGCGATGTAAGCATGTTGCAGAGCCATCACCTGGGCCTGTTCGGGCAGGTAGTGCTCCACCGATTCCAGGTGGTCGGCGTCTTCGTTGAGCCGGGGAATGAATTCCTGCTCGTAATAAGCGCTCAGACTTTGCCGTAAATCCGATAACTGATCGGCCTCCATGTGGTTCTCTACTTCCGCAAAAGCCGTTCTGAACTCCCTGACTGCCTCTACAATCATCCGGTTTTCCGCCAGCGTGAGGATCTGGTTACGAATGATGTCAAAGTAGTATTCCAGGTTCCGCTTCTTGGTGGAATTGATGGAACGCAGCTGGTCGAAGCGGGACTGGTGGTTGAGTTCGCGGAGTTGCTTGAACAGATCCCGGTATTTCCGGCTGATTTCTTCCTGGGTAGCCTGCAGCTCCTCCTGATTCTGTAACAGCTCTTCTTCCTGCGCCCGCATTTGTTCGGCCTGGGTCTGCGATTCGCGCAGCAGGTGTTGTGTCGTATCGGTGATGCGGAAGGAAATGATGGCGTGGGCGATGTTTTCCGCAATTTTTTCAACAAACGCCATTTCGTGCGCCTTCCATTCCTGGAACGAAGCAATTTCGGTCACGCCTACCACTTCGTCGTTGGCTTTCAATGGCACAATTAGGATGTTCCGGGGATTGGCCTCCCCCAGACCGGAGGTGATGCGCACAAAATCGTTGGGAACCGCTTTCAGATACGTGCTTTCCTTTTCCAGAAAGGCCTGCCCGATCAGCCCCTCCCCGATTTCAATCCGCTTCGTCAGGTACTTGGTTCGCTGGTACGCATAGCAGGCCTGCATTTCCAGGTATTCTTTTTCTTCATTCCGGACGTGGACGAAAATGGCTCCCTGGCAGGCTTTCAATAGGGGTACCAATTGGCAGATAAAGGCATTCGACAGTTCTTTCAGGTTTTTGCTTGAGCGTAAGATTTCAACAAACATTGCCAGCCCATCGGTGGTCCATTTGCGCTCCTTTTCCTCCGTTTCCAGGATGATCAGCCTTTCTTTCAACCGCAGCAAAGAATGCCCCAACTGGTCCCCTTCTCCCAACGCCTGAAAATCGCATTGCATGTTACCCGCACCCATCTGTACCACAAATTCGTTTTTGTGCGCTAAGCTATGCGTAATACCGTGCGTTGCCTTCATCAACTCCGCGATCTCATCCTGCCCATCCGGATCTTTCTTTTGCAGCCAATGACCCGGCAATGAGCCTGACAGGGCATTGCTCACTTGTTTGATTCTGAAAACGAAACGCCGGATGCCGTAAGCTGCCCACAGCAGCTGTAAAAGCAGCAAAGCCACTGAAAGCCCCATCATCCATGGGTAATCGGTACGTACATAAGCAAGCAGCACCAGCATAGCCACCAGCGGCATCAAGCCTGCTAATAGCCACAACTGATGCGAAAGTCGGAAGCGTTGTAGAATACCGTACATATTCCCCTAGCAAATAAAACGAAAACCAGAAAAACTTGTACACAATATATCTTTAAAAACCTCCTATATCGTCTCACCCGTTCAAAGCCTTTTCTGATTGATGTAATTTCATTGGAAGTTATGCTACCATTAGCCGACAATTTTCACAATCAACAAGAAATCTGAGCCAGACCAGGCCAGTGGTTGCGCTGCCGAATAGCAGGTATTTTTACCCACCAGCGGAAAATCCGGAACTGTTTGGATAAAAAAAACCTTTCCTCCATATTTCAAGCTGCCAGCAAAAGAAACCTTGTCCGTCGCCGATTGTTATGGTTTAGGAGTGTGCTCAATAGTATGCTTCTGATTACTGATTCGACAGGCGAATCGTTTGCTTGACCAAGACTTTTACCAAACCGAAGATCATGAATTCAATAGCCCCCAGCCAACCGCAAAAATCCTTACAAATGCCTTCTTTGATCGATACCATTGGCAACACTCCCCTGGTAGAACTGAAAACCATCAACACCAAGCCGAAAGTAAAACTGCTGGCCAAACTGGAGGGCAACAACCCGGCGGGCAGTGTAAAAGACCGGGCGGCCTACGGCATGGTCAAAGGTGCGCTGGATCGGGGTGAGATCAAACCCGGCATGAAACTGATCGAAGCCACCAGCGGCAATACGGGAATTGCCCTGGCCATGATTGCGCGGCTGTTTGGCGTAGAACTGGAACTGGTCATGCCCGAAAACGCCACGGCCGAACGGGTAATGACCATGGAAGCTTTCGGGGCCAAGGTAATTCTCACCTCCGAAAAAGGCTCCATGGAAGAAGCCATCGATTACGTGCAGGCCAAGGTGGCCGGAGGAGGTTATATGGCGCTGAACCAGTTTGGCAACCCCGACAACTACCGGGCGCACTACCAGAGCACCGGCCCCGAAATCTGGCGGGATACCCAGGGCCAGGTGACGCATTTCGTGTCATCCATGGGTACTACGGGCACGATTATGGGCGTGTCACGCTACCTGAAAGAGCAGAATCCCAACGTGCAGATCGTGGGCGTGCAGCCCGTCGACGGCTCTCAGATTCCCGGCATCCGGCGCTGGCCCGAAGCCTACCTGCCCAAAATATTCGAAAGGGAAAGAGTAGACCGCATCATCGACGTTTCGGAAACCGAAGCCGTAGCCATGACCCGTCGACTGGCCCGTGAAGAAGGCCTTTTTGCCGGTATGAGCAGCGGTGGCTCCGTGCACGCGGGACTAAAGCTGGTGGAAGAGCTGGAAGAAGGCGTGGTAGTCTGCATCATCTGCGACCGCGGCGATCGCTACCTGTCGTCGGATCTGTTCGGCAAAAAATAAAAATTAGGCTGCAAAAGTTTATCTTACCTTCTTCTATCCTTCTGCTGAGCGAAGCCATTTGGGTTTTCGCTCAGCAGAAGGATTTTTAGTAAGAGCAGCCGAGAAATTTACCCACCCAGCCGAGGGCTATTCCGACCGGAGTAGGGCCGCCGGGTTGGCGTTAGCGGCCTTCCAGGTCTGGAAGCTGATGGTCAGAAAGGCGATCAGTAACACGGCCAGTCCCGGCCCGACAAATAACCAGCTCTGCAATTCCATCCGGTGCGCATACTTCTGTAGCCAGAAGTGGGCAATCAGGTACGCCAGGGGCCACGACAGCAGTTGGGCTACCACAATCAATCGGATCATCTGGCGGTTCAGGAGCAGCAGAACGCTCAACCGGGAAGCCCCCAACACCTTCCGGATACCCACCTCTTTGATGCGGGTGGCGGCTACGAAAGAAGCCAGGCCCAGCAAACCCAGGCAGGCGATAAAAATGGCGATTCCGGAAAACAGCAGGCAGGTTTGTTCAAACCGCTGTTCGGCCTGGTACTGCTGATTGAAGTAATCATCCAGGAAAAAGCCTTCAAAGGCATTTTCAGGATAAACCCGCTGGTACGTATCGGTTACGGCGGCTACCGCTTCTGACAGGACTTTTCCTTTCAAAGTAATGGTATAATAGCTCCCCTGCTCGGCCTGGTAAAAAAACACAATGGGCTCAATGGGCCGCATGAGGGTTTGCTGGTGAAAATCACGCACCACGCCCACAATTTTCCGGACGGGATACGTGTTGATCTCTTCATTGAGCGCCGTTTCGGGGGTTTCAAAACCAAAAGCCTTCAGCGCCGATTCGTTGATGATCAGTGCAGTGGAATCACTTTTTATGTCGGCCGAAAAATTCCTTCCTGTCAGCAGCTGCATTTCATAAGACGGAAAAAAATCAGCGTCTACCGCCAGGATGCTGAATGCCTTGCGGCGACTTTCCGGATCGTGAAGGCGGCGGAATTCGGCAGCCCAGAATATGCCCTTGCCCGGCACCTGAGAGGAAGCCGTAACGTCTCGGACGGCGTCCAGGGTTTTCAACTGATTCTTGAAGTAACTTACCGATCGGATCTCAGAGTCAGATCGTACGAATTTCGGAAACCGAATGACCAATTTGTTTTTCAGACTCATTCCCAAATCCTGCTGCTGCATAAAACGAATCTGCTGATAAACGACCAACGTAGCGATGATCAGCACCAAAGAAACCGTGAATTGAAATACCACCAGTGCTTTTCGCAGGCTTTCCCCGCCCGACGGCCGAAGTAGTTTTCCTTTCAGCACGCTGAGGGTCGGGAAAGAAGCCAGTACCAGCGCCGGGTACCATCCCGACAGAAAAGCACCAACTACGAAGATACCGGCAAACCCCAGCCAGAGCCCCGGACTCCCGTTCCAAGACCCATGGATGGCCTGCCCAATTACTGATTCGAAGAAGGGTTTGGCCAACCAGGCCAGCATCAGCGCACCCAGCCCCGCCAGCACGTTGAGCAAAGCCGCCTCCAGCAGAAACTGCCGTACCAGTTGCCACTGTCCCGAACCCAACACCTTCCGGATGCCCACTTCCCGGGCGCGTTCCGTCGCTTTGGCCGTCGACAGATTGATGTAATTGAGCCAGGCAATAAGCAGGATAGCCAAAGCGATCAGTAGCAGATAGCTGACCGTCTGCCCATTTCCGCTGCCTTCCATCTCCCCGTACGCGTCGGAATGCAGGTGAATAGTGGTCAGAGGTTGCAGTACGAAGGTTTCCAAGCTATTGCTTTTCCGGTGATCTTCTCCCAAGTGGCGTTCCACCAGGGCCGGAAATTTGGTCTCCAATTCGGCGGGTAGTACATTTTCCCTTAAAAGCAGATAGGTATAAAAATTGGTCCAGTACCAGCCACCGTTTCTGAACTGCCGGTTTGCCAGCAGGGATTGAATGCTAAAAAAGAAATCGGCGTGCAGATGACTATTGGCGGGCAGGTCTTCAAATATCCCTTCCACCACGTATTCCCCTCCTTCCCATTCCGTGTGCAGCCGAATGATTTTCCCCATCGGATTCCTGTCGCCGAAGTACTTACTGGCAGCCGAACGGGAAATGACCAATCCGGATGGATTGCGCAGCACCCGTTCGGCCGAGCCCTGAATGAACGGGAACGAAAAGATCCGGAAGAAGCTTGAATCGGCGTAATAGGCCCTGGTTTCGTGAAAACTCCGCACTTTTCCCTGCTCATCCTGACAAGAAAACATTCCATCGGCGGGATGCAGGCGCACAAAGTTTTCTACTTCCGGAAACGCCTCCCCAATGGCCGGCCCTGCCGCGTGGTAAATACCCAGACCACTGCCATCGAAGTGTCCGTTCTTATAGGCATCCATCCGGATCCGATAAATGCGGTCGGCCCGGCTGTGGAAACGGTCGTAACTCCACTCAAATGCTACGTATTGTAAAATGAGCAGACAAGCAGTCATGCCCAGAGCTAGACCCGCTACTTTGATGAATGAAAAAATCCGGTGTCTGAAAAGATGGCGAACCGCGATGAGCAGGTAGTTACGAAGCATTCAAAAAGGCGGTTAAGGGAGTGATTCGTATTTCGCGCGCTTTGCGGAAACAAACACAATCAACTAAAAATTTAGTTGACATACAAACCCGGGTTCACCTTTTTATTTTTCAGCTCGTTTCATCCCAATCGCTTCCCTATTTCCCTACGTGGGCCTTGATAAAAACCGCCGGATCGTAGTAGTATTTATCCAGTTCCTGCTTCGTCATGGTCAGCCAGCTGCCGCAGCCGTAGTCGTCGAACGATTTGCGGATTTCCAGGTGCAGGTGATCATAGTCGCCACCGTGCTTCAGGGCTTCTTTCCGGGTGTACAGCCGGGCCAGTTTGGTTTGCTGGTCCACCTGCATCCCCGTGCGCACGTAGATTTCCTGCAGGTGCTTGTAAGAAGTAAAAACGGTGCTGCCATCGGGCATCTGGTGCCGGACCACGATGGTCTGGTGCGGATGGTCGAGGTGAACGGAACAGACTACGCCCCTGGCCATGGGATAGACCAGCACGGTATCGGCTTTTTTGGCCGGAATGCAGTCGATGGCCGTGTGGATGTGGCCTTTCAGATACGACTGCCGTGGAGCCCCGAAGACGGAAATCACCTTTACACCTTTGGGATCGGAGCGGTCGGTGGCGGCAAAGGGGATTTTCCAGTTGTCGGCGAGTTGGCTGGGTTGGATATCCCGGTAAAAGGGCTTCCATGTATCCCGGGTCTGGTCAATGTGGCTTTTCTGGGCCAGGACGGAACCGATGCTGATACTCAGGCAAAAGAGAAAAAGGCGAATTCGCATAGTGATACCATTGGAGTTGGAAAGAGAGAAAAAAAGTCACCTGCCTCACAACGAGCAAACATTCTGATTATTGAAAACATGAATGATTTCTTTGGGCCGGTTACTCTTTTTCCAGCTTTGTCGTGCAGACGGGTGTGTAAGTGATGGGGTAAGTTATAATCAGCACCAGGTTTCTGGTACTTCGTGTTTTACCAAGTTTGATTTTCTTACCTTTGTTCCATGGAAAACAGGGCGGCACGTTTGGTTTCGGACTTTAATAATGAGCTGAAACTAAAAGGATTTAATGTGTTCACCATAGAGAGTGACAGTAATGCGACCCGCATCTACAGCCGAAAGGACTTTTACAAGATTTGCCTGACCACGGGCAAGAGCATCATTCACTATGCTGACCGGAGTTTTGAAGCGGAGGGCACGGTCTTGTTTTTTGGCAATCCGCACATTCCTTATTCCTGGGAAACCCTTTCTACCAGTTACGTTGGCTACACCTGCCTCTTTTCGGAAGACTTTCTCAAGCCATCCGACCGCTCCGAAAGCCTGCAGCAATCCCCTCTGTTTAAGCTGGGTGGTACGCCTATTTTAAGCATAACGGAACAGCAGCGGGCGTTCTTAAACACCATTTTCCGGAAGATGATCGATGAGCAACAGACCGATTATGCTTACAAAGACGACCTCATCCGTAACTACATCCAGCTGATCATTCACGAAGCCCTGAAACTGCAGCCATCGGAAAACTTCTACCAACCCAAAAATGCTGCTTCACGCATCGCGTCCGTGTTTATGGAACTGCTGGAAAGGCAATTTCCCGTTGAAAGCGTCGACCGCCCCCTGCAGCTCAAGACGGCCCAGGATTATGCCAACAGCCTGTCGATTCACGTCAACTACCTAAACCGTTCGGTGAAGGAGGTGACCGGCAAGCCTACCACCGCCCACATCAGCGAACGCATCATCAGCGAAGCAAAAGCCCTTTTGCAGCACACCAACTGGAACATTGCCGACATCGCTTATGCCCTGGGCTTTGAATACCCCACCTATTTCAACAACTATTTCAAGCGCCTGACGGGCACGAACCCCAAATCATTGAGGGAGCAAGCGGTTTGAAATTCATAAGGATTGGTTTGATTATCATTACCTGACCCGGTATTGCCCGGGATAACTTTGTGGTACGTTATCAAACTCAGGAATGATGAAAAAAAGAACCGTTTTAGCCCTTGCGTCCCTCTTGCTGTTGGGACCAGCTTATGGACAGACAAACCCAGAAGTAAAACCTAAAAAAACAATGAAAAGGACAGCACAAACCGAACAGTATACCTTCCCGTTGAGCGACCAGGTGACCCGTCAGAAAGTAACTTATAAAAACCGGTATGGCATAGCGATATCGGCCGACTTATACCTGCCAAAAAATCGGGGTACTGAACCTTTGGCGGCACTGGCCGTCAGCGGCCCTTTTGGTGCGGTAAAAGAACAGTCTTCCGGGCTGTATGCCCAAGCCATGGCCGAACGTGGTTTTGCGGCCCTGGCCTTCGACCCGTCTTACACCGGAGAGAGCGGTGGTGAACCCCGTAATGTTGCTTCTCCGGACATCAATACGGAAGATTTCAGTGCAGCGGTGGACTATCTGGGACTACAGCCTTTGGTTGACCGAAACCGCATCGGCATCATCGGTATTTGTGGCTACGCGGGCATGGCGCTGAACGCGGCTGCGGTAGACAAACGCATCAAAGCCGTTGCAACCACCAGTATGTACGATATGTCGCGGGTGATGGCAAAAGGTTATTTTGATAAGTTGACGATTGAACAGCGCAGCCAAACGTTGGAACAAATGAGCGGGCAGCGTTGGGCAGACGCCGAGAAAGGCACCCCCGCTCCATCCACCAACAATCTGCCCCAAAAGTTGCAAGGCAACGAACCCCCATTCGTAGTCGATTATTTCAATTATTATAAAACGCCACGGGGATTTCATCCCAATTCAATCAATTCAAACGGTGCCTGGACGGCTACTACTCCGCTTTCGTTCATGAACCTGCCTATGCTGACTTATATCCAAGAAATTTCACCCCGGCCGGTTTTACTTATTGCGGGTGAAAAAGCCCACTCCCGTTATTTCAGCGAAGATGCCTACCAAGCCGCCGCTGAGCCGAAAGAGTTGATGATTATCCCCAATGCCAGTCACGTGGATTTGTACGACCGGCTAAACATCATCCCATTCGATAAACTGACATCGTTCTTCAACGAGCATTTAAAGCCGGTCAAGGGTAATTCAAGAACCAAGCACGTGGCATCTCATTAAGTGAAAAGGAAACAGGAATACCCACATCGTTGAAATACACCAACAAAAACGTCAGACCGTCCTATTCGGCCCGGTCCGGCGTTTTGGTTAGGATGGATGTACAGTCTTTTCAGTTTGATATTCTTAATGAATGGTTTGATATTCTTTATTGCCGGGCGGATAAGTCCGATTATCTTAGCAAGTAATCAAACTTCCCTGAAAATGAACGGAATCAACTCATTATGGATTAGCCCAGTCTTTTTTGTACTCCTTTTCCATCTGACGGCTTGCGCACAAACAGACAAGAATACGTCGAAAAGGCTGAACGCGATCTTTCCCAAAGGGGAACCGGGTGCGGCAGAGAATTTTACCGGGAAAGTCTGGAATACCAGTTTGGTTTCAAATGATAGCACCTATCATACCGTGGTGGGCAATGTCTATTTTGAACCCGGGGCCAGAAGCAACTGGCACCTTCATCCGGCAGGTCAGATTTTAATTATTACCGATGGGGTCGGCTACCACCAGATCAAAGGGCAACCCCGGCAAACGATGAAAAAGGGAGATGTAGTCAAATGTCCGCCCGGCGTGCTGCATTGGCACGGAGCCAGCCCCGACATTGGATTACAGCAAATGTACATCCTGCCCAATACCCAACAAGGGATCGTAAAATGGATGCAGCCGGTGACCGACGAAGAATACAACGCGACGAAGTAAGGCCGCCGGGATAAGTGGCCAAGCAAACAGCCTATTACCGGTTTACTATTGATATTACTACATATATAGATATTAAAACCATTATTAGGCAACTATTATGAAATGCTCCATGTTAATCATTTTCTTCTTTGCTGCCTTCATTACCAGTTTGGCCTCTTGCCGTAAAGATCCGTCTGTACCCAGTAACCTCCATACAGAAAACAATACGAAAGATAGTACCCTTCACCCTACGGGAAGTCAGATGAGAGTCAGAATTGGAACCCATACGTTCACCGCAACACTGAATGACAATGCTACCGCAAACGCATTCAAGGCTTTGTTGTCAATGACCGTTACGATGAATGAACTGAATGGAAATGAGAAGTATGCTGATTTAGCCGGCAGCCTGCCAGCCCATGCAACGAATCCCGGAACGATTCAAAACGGTGATCTGATGCTGTATGGCGCTAATACGCTGGTACTTTTCTACAAAACCTTTTCTACTTCCTATCGGTATACCCGGATCGGGCGCATCCATGACACGACGGGCTTGGCAGCCGCGCTTGGTTCCGGAAATGTAACAGTTACCTATGAATGGGAGTAAAAAGGTCAAACGGGAACCATGCTCTATTCTGAGCGCGGATTTCCCATCTAACCAGCCAACTACCTTTTCTAATCAGCAGCAATATGAGTCGTCCTTCCGAACATCCGGATATTTTCCAGCGCATGCAAGCGGGAGAACCGCTGCGAAAGGATGATCCCGAATATCCACGCTTTGCTGAAGCCGTCTCCCGTACCATTCGGCTGGTCACCGAAATGAACGCTTCTTCTCAAAGCCCGGACCAGGTCCGGCAACGGTTAAGTGCAATCATTGGCACGGAGATAGACCCGTCCACGACGATCTTCCCTCCCTTTTACACCAATTTTGGCCGGTTTATCCGACTGGGCAAAAACGTGTTCATCAACCACGCCTGCTCTTTTCTGGATTTGTGCAGCATTATCATCGAAGATAACGTGATGATCGGACCCAAAGTCAACCTGATCACCGAAAATCATCCCTTAGACCCGAATGATCGGACAAAGGTCCTGCTCAAGCCCATTGTGGTGAAGCGCAATGCCTGGATTGGGGCCGCCGCCACCATTCTACCGGGCGTGACGATCGGAGAAAACGCGGTAGTGGCCGCCGGGGCAGTAGTGAGTCGGGATGTCCCGCCGAACAGCATTGTAGCCGGTATTCCGGCGAAGGTGGTCAAAATGATATGAAAGGCTAACCCTGATCGGTTTTCTGGTAAGCGATCAGGGTAGTAGTTAAAGCACCGCACAAAATAAATGCGTTCGGGAAAGGCTTTCTGCGTTTTTAACTTACAAATGCAGATTGCCTTTCCCGAACCTCACTTCCTTCACCTCTGCTGTCAGTTAATTTTTGCGATCCGGTCGTACATGGTCCGGAAGCAGTCCCAGGGCGTATTTTTGCCGGCTTTCGGATCGGTTTTCCGGCCGTAGAAGCCATCCAGGAAGGAACCGGCATCGGACCAGACGGTTTGCATCATTCCCTGAAACCGGCCTTTCATTTCGGGCGTGGCATTTTTCCGGAACCGAACCATATCATCTACCTGCGCCAGCGCATTGGCCGGCATACGCCAGGGACAGGTAATCACGTTGAGTCCCTTCATGGCAAAGTACACGGGCGTCTGGTCTGGGCGTTCGTAGTGCCAGTCGCAGATCACCACGTCTTTGGGAATCAGGTCGATGGCCCGGTGGGTATTGTTCATGCTGGCTTCCCACATGCCCAATCCGGTAATTTTGCCGTCGAGCAGTCGGTCGCCCCAGATCCAGAGTTTCCGCCCTTTCTGCGCCAGGTGGTCGCGGATGGTGCGTACTTCTCCGGCAAACAGTTCGGCTTTGTCGCGGCCTCCGCAACGGGGACATTTATCGTCACCGATATAGAACACTTCGTCCATCCCGGCGTGGAAGGCACTGGCTTCAAAAGCGTCGCAGATTTCATCGACCAGGGCAAACACCACGGAATGCACTTCCGGATGCAGCGGACAATAGCTTTTGCAGTACAAGCCATCGGCATTGGGCCAGACGTACTTTTCGGGCATTTGCACGTGCGGGGTCTCATCAAATTGCGGGTACTTACGCAACAGGTTATGGGTAGTGCTGGCCCAGGACTGGTGTCCCAGCAGGTTGATCTGCGGGATCAGGCGGATGTTGTGCTTTTTACAGGCATTCACCAGCTTCCTGACGTCCGCTTTAGATAGTGCCACGCTGTCGCGCAGTTCGGGGTGGCTCTCGAACTGGTAATTGAAATCTACCCGCAAAATCAGGGTATTGACCTGCCGGGGTGCCAGTTCCTTCTCAATAAACTGAACAAAGGGATCCACCAACCGGGGGAGCGGGGCCGCAATGCAGAATCCACGGACGGGCAGCAGGGTGTCTAGTCGGGCTTGAGCCAAAACTGAGGAAATAGAGAGCAGAAAGCAAGCGATGCTCAACAGGGATTGAATGAATGGTTTGCGCATGACCAGGGATGTAGGTGTTCGGTATCCCTAATTTTAAGCAGCATTCATCTTATTTCCTCACTCCAACGGAAATTTTCCCTTTCGGGCCAGATGTTATGCGCTTCCTGACACACGCCGTTTCGGTCAGAGCGTCACTTTTGCCGGTGCCAGTGTTTGCGCAGGTCGGTCAGGATGTTGCCCACGAAAATGTTGATCCGGTAGCCGTAGTACCAGCCGTCGAAATGGGCCGGCATATCCGAAATACGCCAGGCCTTTCGATAGCCGGCATCCAGGCTGCACCCGACCCAGCGGGTGGGTTTGATGAGCACGCTCAGACCAGCACTGACCGGCAAAAACGTTCCCGTCCGAAATTTGGCTTCCCGGCCTGAACTATGGCTTACTGCATAAGAACTGAATCCTACGCCCGCTTCCAGCGGGGCACTCAGTTCCAGCCATCGGCTGTGGTAAAAGGTATAACTGAAGTTGGGCGTCAGAAAAGTCAGTTTGAGCTCGGGCTGTAGACTATCGGTCTGGCCGGTGCGCCGGGAGTAAAAGTACAGGGTCGTTAGGTCTTTCTGTAAATAGTAGGCTCCCAGCCCAATCCGCATGCCATTACCCAGCTTCAAACCAATATTCAACCCATTGACCTGCACCTGATCCCCGTGGATAAACGTATAACGGTTATCCAGAATAAAACTAAAAGCCCTTTTCTTGACAGGGGCCGGGTTCGGTACCGCAATGGCCACCGTATCCGGAGCCAGTTGGGCCAGGGTCGGAAGGGAGATGAAACCCATAAAAAGAAGCCCAATTACCACTGCCAATGGCTTGGTCAGCCTGAAACCAACGATCAGACAAAATGGGTTTGGCATGGGTTTTAAATAGTACGGATGCTCTATACACGGCATTTCGCTACAAAAGTTGAATGCACCAGAGTATGACCAGCAGTACATAGCCCAGTAACAGTCCGACCGGTATCCAATGGCGGTGGCGAAATACCCAGTTTACTACCACATCTTTTAAATAATTGACAGGAATCATCTGTGATTTTAAACTTCTAAAATGAAAATTTGATGAAAACCGAATCCGACCAATCGACACCACGTCAGATATTCTAGACCAAGCCGCCATTCTGATCGATAACATTTGGCCTGGGTTTCGTAAATTGATCAGAAAGATGATTGCTGAATTTGAATCAGCACCCGGCATTGCTGTTCATCATATTACTGTCGGAGCGGGTTACGTTTATTCCAGAAAACAGCGAAAGCGGAGGAGAATGGATATGAGTACCAATAAAACTGAGAGGCAGCTCAATCCGAGCCTGAGGACAACAAACCGCTTCGCTCACCTTCCCAAAGGAATGTGCTGCCTCATTTTCCTGCTTGGCATCGCCTGGCACGGTTGGGCACAGAACGTAGTGAAACCGCTGCAATTGAACCTGCCACCCGCGGCCATGCCTTTCACTCCCGAACACTACTACATTTCGGATGTCATAGATGACCGCAAAGACAAAAAAGCAGTTGCCTGGCTACTCCCCGAATCACCGGCCGCGGCTCAGGCTACAATGACCCAACCCATCGATCTGACGGGCGGCGGACTGTACGCCATTGGTCAGTTTGTCCGGCAGAGCCTGCCCCGCAACGTCCGGCTCAAGCCAGTCGTAGTGCGCGTGAAGGAATGTGTGATCACGGAATCGGTGGCAGAGAAAGGTCGGGTAGAAGGCCGGATTGTCATTCGGCTGTCCTTTGATCTCAAACGGGAAGAGGAAATCGTTCACCTGATTGAGTACCGGGGCGGTGCCCGCTACAATCGTCCCTCCCACCAGTTGCTCAGTGTGGAACCGACCTTCCAGAAAGCCATGTTAGATGCCTTCGTATATCTGAACACCTGGATGAACCGGGAAATCTCACGGAACGAAAAGCTGGCGAAAGGAATACGCGTGATTTTTGATGATTATACTCAAAATACCGAAGAAGACGACACCTTATTCTACAACCCCATCCGGCCGCTGGCCTGGAGTGATTTCCGGGGTACGCTCAATCGCTCCAGTAAATACGCGGCATCGGTGTTTCCCAGCTTTTCGTACGAAGGCCGTAGTGAAGTCAGGAACGGGATCGTTCACATTTATCTTACCACGAAGGTGTTTGTCATACGAAATTCCTCCTGGGTGAAGGAAGGTGCCCGCGATGACTACGCATTGAACCACGAACAAAGGCACTTCGACATTGTGAAACTGGTGGTGGAACGTTTTAAACAGAAAATACGCCCCGACAGCCTGAGCCTGAAAACCTACAGCAGCGAAATTCAGTATGAATACATTGAGTCGTTCCGGGAAATGAATACGCTACAGGAGCAGTACGACGAAGAAACCCGACACAGTCTGGATCACACCGCCCAGGAACGCTGGAACCGCCGCCTGGACGACGAACTTCGAAAGTACGCAGTGAAAAAGGATTGAAGGGAGGAAAGGAGACGGGAGGCCGGAAGATGGAAGCTGGATTGAGTTATCGGTGAACCGTGAATAATAGTTAGCTCCGGGAAAAGTCTTGGGCACTTCGGCTCCGCTCAGTGAACAAGATTTTTCCCGGAGCTACTCCCGGTTGCCGAGCGCAGCGAAGCAATGCGTAACCCAGAGTAGAACTCAGCGGTCGAAGTACCCTAAACGTTTCTTGGAGCGACGGCCGAAGCAATACAGTCAGCTTTTGGCCGTCAGCAGCCAGGTTGATGAGTCAAGTAATATACCACTCAATCCAGCTTCCGGCCTCCCGTCTCCTTTCCTCCTTTCAATCCCTCAGTCCTTCAATCCCTCATTCTTTACACCTCCACCATCCTTATTTCCAGGGTGTCTTTGTCTTCCTCTTCTTTGTGCTGCCTGACCATTTCTACCGTTTTGAGTACGTCGTCGCAGCAGATGGTAATGAATGAACCGGGCACGGCCGTATGGATGAGGTAGTGGATGGCCTGGGCTTCGTTGGGAATGATGCGAACGGGCTTTTCCGGATCGGTTTTGTAAATACCCATCAGCAGGAGATTGACCATATCCTGGGGATCACGACCGCGGGAGTCGGTGTCGTGCCGGATGACGATCTGATCAAACAGTTCACCGGCCAGCCGACCCAATTCAATCAGGTCCTCATCGCGTCGGTCGCCGGTACCGCAAATCAGCCCTACTTTCGGACTGGCTTCGGTAGCTCGCAGAAACTGGCCGATGGCTTCAAAACCGGCGGGGTTGTGCGCGTAGTCGACCAATACCTCGTACTGACGGAACTTGAACAGGTTCATCCGGCCAGGGGTTTGTTCGGGTGAAGGCACGAAGGTACTCAGCGCCAGCCGGATTGAGCTCAGGTCGATTTGCTGGGCATAAGCTGCCAGCAGGGCGGCCAGCGCATTCTGCACCATAAACCCGGCCCGGCCATCGTAAGTAAGCGGAACGCGGCTGACGTGTTCCACCCGGATTTCCTGCATTCCCTTTCGGATGGTGAGATAGCCTTCGGAAATGTAAGCGGCCAGGCCGCCCTCTTCACAGTGCCGCCGGATGCGTTCGTTGGTCGGATTTAAAGCAAACAATGCTACCCGACACTTCAGTTTTTCGGCCATGGCATAGACCAGGTCATCGTCCGCATTGAGTACGGCGTATCCGTGTTTGTAAACACTTTGGGGCACCACCGACTTGAGCTGGGCCATCTGCTCGAGCGTATGAATGTCGTGCAATCCGAGGTGGTCAGCCGCTACGTTGGTCACAATGCCCACGTCGCAGTGGGCAAAACCCAAACCGGAGCGCAGAATTCCTCCGCGGGCGCACTCCAGCACCGCAAAATCCACTCCCGGATCCTGTAATACCACCTGGGCACTAGCCGGACCGGTACAGTCGCCTTCCTGAACCAGCATTTGGTCCAGGTACACGCCCTCGGTGGTGGTATACCCCACGCGGTGGCCGGCAACCTGAGCGATATAGGCCATCAGACGGGTGGTGGTGGTTTTTCCATTGGTGCCTGTTACAGCTATTAGCGGAATGCGGGTCGGTTTTCCTGCCGGAAACAGCATATCAATGACGGGTGCGGCTACGTTGCGGGGTTTTCCTTCCGATGGAGCCAGGTGCATCCGGAATCCCGGAGCGGCGTTAACTTCCAGTACGGCCCCTCCGTTTTGCGTCAGCGGCGTTTCCAGGTCGGGTGCCATCACGTCGATTCCGCAGATATCCAGCCCGATCCGGCGGGCAATCCGCTCGGCCATGGCTACGTTGAAGGGATGTACCTGATCCGTTACGTCCGTAGAAGTGCCGCCGGTACTCAGGTTGGCCGTGGCTTTTAATAGCAGGCACTCTCCTTTCTCCAAAACCGACTCCAGCGTAAGTTGCCGTTTTTGCAGAATGCCCATTGTCTCTTTGTCCGCCTTGATGGCAGTCAGCACCTTTTCGTGGCAGGTCCCGCGTCGTGGATCGCTGTTCACCTGATCGATCAACTGACGAATGCTGGATACACCGTCGCCGGTAACGGAAGCCGGGGTACGGCGGGCAGCGGCCACCAGTTTATAATTGATGACCAGCATCCGGAAATCATATCCTACGACGAAGCGTTCCACCATCACGTCCGGCGATTCGTTCTGTGCCCGGTGAAAGGCCGGAACGGCTTCTTTCCATTCGGTTACGTTGATGCTGGCACCGCGTCCGTGGTTCCCGTTTACCGGCTTCAATACAATGGGATAACCGATTTCCTCAATCGCATTCCGCAGTTCGTCCAGGTCACGGATGACCCACCCTTTCGGCACCGGAACGGCAGCTGATTCCAGCATGCGCTTGGTTTTTTCCTTATCACAGGCCAGGTCAACGGCAATGGAAGAGGTACGTCCGGTAATGGTGGCCTCCACACGCTGCTGGTAGATGCCATTGCCCAGCATCACCAGCGAATTGTTGTCCAGACGCGTACAGGGAATTCCTCTCTTTTGGGCTTCGTTTACCAGTGAAGCCGTGCTGGGGCCCAGCATTTCCTTTCGCCCCATTTTTTCCAGGTGTTGGAGATGTTCATTGAGCTGGCTTTCCAGCAAGTCCATCGAATCGCCCCTGGCCAGGGCTTCGGCCAGTCTGACCGCCGCCTGAGCTGCGTAGCAACCGGCGTTTTCTACTACGTAATCAAACACAACGTGATACACGCCCGGCTCCCCAGTACTCAGGGTCTGTCCAAACCCGCAGTCCATTCCGGCCAAAGCCTGTATTTCCAGGGCAATGTGCTCAACGACGTGGCCCATCCAGGTGCCTTCCACCACACGGTACAAAAAGCCCCCCAGCTTACTTTCCGAGCAGCGGTGATTGACGAGGCTGGGTATCAATTGGAATACATTTTCGTAGAAACCTTCAATCTGATGGGTCGGACGATGCTCAAGTTCCTCCAGATCAAGCTTCATCACAATCAGTTGGTGATGCCTGGCAGACCAGTAATTTGGTCCGCGCATCGCCCCTATTTGGATTATCTTCATAAAAGAAGTGTAGAGAAAAAATGGTAGGTTTAATTACGAAAAAATGGCCTCCAGGTGACGCATTCCGTAGAATAAATTTAATTTCTGAGTGTATATGGCACTTTTTTAAGTCTAAATCCGTAGGCAGATATATGAAAATACCTATAGGAAAGCTCATCCCCATTGGTGGCAACGAAGACAAGGGCACGTATCCGGAAGACAACTTCCCGCCCAAGCACTATCTGAACTTTTTTGAATTTGGAATCCTGCGAAGGGTGCTCTCCGAAATGAAGGGCTCCGATTCCAGAGTAGAAGTGATTACGACTGCTTCCATGATTCCGCACGAAATGGGTAAAATCTACCTGCAGGCGTTCGATTTGCTGGGATGCGACCGCGTGGGTATTATGCACATCCGGACCCGGGAAGAAGCCGACACTCCCTCCTACCTGGACAGAATCCGGAAAGCCGACGGCGTGATGTTTACCGGTGGCGATCAACGTCGATTGGTCAAAGTTTTCAAGGATACGGCTTTTCACGAAATCCTGTACGATCGCTACCTCAACGAACCTTTCGTCATTGCGGGTACCAGCGCCGGGGCGATGGCCATGTCCAAAACGATGATTTACGGCGGAAGCAGCGCCAAAGCTTTCCTGAAGGGAGAAATTAAGTTTATGGAAGGGCTGGGCTTTGTTGAAGACCTCATCATCGACTCCCACTTCATCAACCGGGGCCGGTTTGGCCGACTGGCCAAGGGCATCGCCATCGAACCGCACCGGATTGGGCTGGGGCTGGGAGAAGATACGGGCGTACTGATCCGGGAAGGCAACCTCATTGAAACCATTGGATCGGGGCTGGTCGTTATTTTCGACGGGAGCCAACTGGGACACACCAACGTAAGTGAGCTGGAAGAAGGCTTTCCGGTGTCGATCGAGCACCTGATCATGCACGTCCTGGCCAAAGGCAATTGCTATTCCCTGGCCGACCGCAAATTTATGGTGGGGTCTGAAAAACAGCATTCCCGGAAGGAAATCAGGCGGTAATGCAGCCTTTAGCAGTCAGCGGTTAGTTTTCAGCCATCAGCTTTAAAAAGGTAGATAGCAACCTGATCTCGGCGATCTGCTTAGTGCTCCCGGCCCATTTTCCTTTGGCGTGAGGGGTTTGGTGTTTTTGGAATAAACCGATCAGGACCTTAGTGCTATTTCAGGTATTCGTCCAGAAAACGGAATACATCGGGGGCCCAGGATTCGGTGCCACGGATGGCAAAGGAATGACCATCCATCGCCTCCTTGCCCTGCGGTGGAAAAATGCGCACCCGATGGGGCTTCCCCAGTTGCTGCATACGTGCCGATAATTCCCGGCTGGGTCCGGTACTGAAGTCGTTTTCGGCCTGAATAAAGAAGATGGGCACTTACGCCCGTTCCACTACGCCTTTCATCCAGTTGCGAATGGCTTCGGATTTTTCCCAGTTCATCGCCGCTCCGGCGAAGTTGACCGCCGCTTTGATCCCGACCGGTTGAGCGACAATTAGCATGGTCTGAATCCCCCCGAAAGAAACGCCCGACACGGCAATGCGGTTGGTATCAATGCCCACCTGCCTTTTCAGACAAGCCAGACCAGCCAACTGATCGGCTAATTGCTCCCGTTCGTGCAGTTGAATGAGCATCGCGACGCGGGCTTCCGGACCACCGGCCTTGATTGCACTGTCGAGTTGGTCCAGAATATAGCTGCCCTGTCCACGGGATAGACTTTGTCCCCGGCGAAAAGGGGCAAAAAAGGCGTAGCCCTGAGCAGTAAACACGTTGGCTAATTTGCCCATATAACGCAGGCTGGAGGCTTCGCTGCCGTGGTTGAAAAGCACGGCCGGAAAAGGACCTTTGCCCGTTGGTTTCCAGAGCAGGCCTTTCAGGTGTAGGTTTCCGCTATCGAAGCTGAGGGTGTCGGGAATAGAAGGAGACACCGCAGAAGCCTGGCCCCGGAGCATAAAGGGTACCAGTAAACCCAATATCAAAAACAGACGGGAACAACAAATGGACATTTGGTATCTGATTAACAGGTGTTGCTTACTTTTTTACCAAATGAGGCTGGCTGTCGGCACCGTCGGCTCTCGCTCGCTGGATGACTGCCTCCGCAATTTTCCGGCCCATTGCCAACCCCACCTCATTGTCAGTCCGGAAGTGAATGCCCCCTTCAAATCGTGATTCGGCACAGGCGGCAGCATATTGCTGCAGGTGAGTGGCTTCGGCAGGAAACAGGTACGCCAGTACCGTAGCCGTGGCACTGCTGGTAGTGGCATGCCCCGAAGGGTAGCCGGGGAATGGAGGCGCTCCCAACAACTGGTGGTAGGTCGTATCGTACTGATAAGGTCGGATGCCCCAATAGGTATATTTGGCTTCCCAGCAGGCAACGAAGGCATCGTACTGAGCTACCGAACTGAGTGCGTACACCCGGGCAGCCCGGGGCGCATTAGCAGTCAGGTTGTTCTCGAACAGCAGTTTGCTGATTTCGTCTCCCCAAACGTTTTGGGTGGCAAAATAAAAAGCCCTTGCCCGGGACTGCTGGGTAGATTTAAAGCTTCTGAGCTCCTGCATATCTTTGGCAAAATCGGGTGGCGGCCCCGGACGGAACTGACTGGCGGAATCCAGGACCCAGGTTTTCCAGCTGCCAATGTTGGCTCCCACCGGATTGCTGCCATTCCACAAACCAGGCGCGGTGGGCACTTTCCCGTTCCAGGCTACCTCAGAGCCATCTTTCATCGCCCAGGCAATTACTTTTTCCGCCACCTTCTGACCCAATTCCAAACCGGCCGCTACATCGCTCGGGTAAGCCACGCCCGCCAGCACGCGCGACTGAGCTGTCTGCCGGGCAAGGGCCTGGAGGGAATCGGCCTTCGCTGGAAGAAGGTAGGACAGCACGGCCGCCGCCGCTCCGGCCGTTGCGGAGTGCTCACAAGGGTACGACGGGCTTTCCGGAACCGGAATTACTGCCTTCAACCCGGCTACTGCTTTGGAAGGACGCACGCGGTGGTGAATGTATTTAGCGTTCCAGGCGGCTATGGTAGCATCGTAAATGGCTACGTTGATGAGGGCCAGGACTCTGAACGGTGGCATATTCCCCCTGGCAATCTGATTGGCGATGCCATTCCAGCGATAGCCCGGCGCTCCGGCATTCCAGTACGAAACCTGCTTCAGGGCCTCCGCATCGCGCTGTTTTTGTAGAGCCAGCAACTCTTTTGCTTCGATATCAGAAGCTTTTTTATCCGGAGGGGGCGGCGACTTGATTGCCTGACCGGAGGAAATGACCCAGGTTTTCCAGTTCCCTGCCCGGGGTTCGGTTTGACCACTGGCCAGGTTGGCCATGGCCATTAAAAGCCCGATTCCTTTCAATAAAACCAGCCTGTTCATCGGATTGGATCGAATGAGGTGAAAAATGAAACCGTACACCAGCAACCAGGGTGTACGTCATTTATTTACCAATCCGGAAAAAGTAATCAGTCAGGTAAAGGACTCAGACTTTATTTTTCGGTTCTATCAAATCCCAGAGATTCCCGTACAGGTCTTTGAATACGGATACCGTTCCGTACGGCTCTTCCGTGGGCTCCCGGACGAATTGAACGCCTGCTTCGGTCAATCGCTGATAGTCCCGCCAGAAGTCGTCGGTGTGAAGGAACAGGAACACGCGGCCACCGGTCTGGTTCCCCACCCGGCTGGACTGCTCTTCATTGGCGGCTTTGGCCAGCAGCAGTTTGCATTCTCCATCGCCCGGAGGGGCTACGACTACCCAGCGTTTGGTTGCGCTCAGGCGCGTGTCTTCCACCAGAACAAACCGGAGTTTCTGCGTATAAAATTCAATGGCCTGGTCGTAATCGTCCACTACCAGCGCGATCTGAACAATTCGTTGTTTCACAATGATTGGATTTTGTCTGGGAACCAGGATTGCCCAAGGATACCTTAATCGATGCCTAAATCAGTGGTAAAACTGCTTTCCGGTTTTATTTCATGGATCTCTATCCCCATTTTGTCGCTGGTGATGCCTATAATTACTTTCTCTACTTCGTACCAATTGGCCGGGTTGGGCAGAGTTACCAGCTTTTCATAATTCAGGGCAAAGGTGTAATCGATTAACTCCCTCACTGTATAGTCCAGCAATGGTGACAACGTCCAATCCATTTGCGCCCGCATGTGTCGCCAGTTTGCACCAGATAATAGATCATTATACTTTGTTTCCGGTCGAACCTGACTTTTTTCTATTCCTATCTGATCGTAACAATACCGCCTGAACTGATAAAAGAGGCTTTGTGATTTACAAAAGCTTTGGGGATGCAAGCGAACGTGCCGGAGAATGACTTCCGTAGCATCTCTTACGGTATAAATTTGTTTCGCCTCCAGATCGGGAATGGTAATATCAAAAGCCTTTTCCCATTCAAATACCAATTCTACGCTGTCTAATCTCATAATTTCAACAAGATTAAGCCTTTCCTGATCGCACGAGGCAGAGCCTCGCGCGATCAGGAAATTTAAAAAACTTTATTTGCCAAAGAAAGTAAAAATAGACAAAGCAATCACAAACAGCCCTAGTATCTTTCCTGTCCGGTAAAAGGATCGCGCGAGGCTCTGCCTCGGGTGTAACTATTTACAGGCTTCCAGCCTGTACGCACGCTTCAGTCAAAAACGTAAAAATGCCTCATCTCAGTCTCGCGTAAATGTCCTTTCAGTCGGGAGTAAATTTACTTTGCCCAATCTGACATAGTAGAGTTAATCGGGCTTACCTATTTTCTTCCAGCGATCGCTGAGTTTCATTCCAAATTCGGCGGCTTCTATGAGAAAGGCTGCAACGGCCATCACATCCATCCAGAATTCCTTGCGTTGCTTTTTCTGCCGCTTCTTTTTCTTACCCATCTTTAATCCGGTTATTTCTTTCAATCAGGCCTTACCAAGCCCCGAACGCTTTGATACAACCTCACTGTTAATGCGAATCATGGGTTGAAAAAAAGGTACCCCTGAATCCCCTAAAGGGGACTTAGGGGTTTAACGCGTGTATTGCATTATTTACTGTTAACTGTTTACTGTTTACTGACTACTGAGTAGCCGCTTTCAGGCGCTGGTCTTCCAGCCAGGCACGGTTCATCCATTCCAGGGCATCTTCTACCTTTTCGGTACAGTCCACGATAAAGCAGCCGGGTCGGGCATTTTGTATGGCATGTAAAAGAGCCCGCTCTTCGTCTGGAAATACGCTGACCGGCTTACGGCCATCTTCCTGCTCAATGCCACGCACCAAAAGCTGCGTAATCTCTTCCGGTGTACGTCCCCTCAAATCTTTGTCAAACCGGATGATGATTTCATCGAAGATGCGGGCGGCCGTTTGGCCCAATTCGATGATGTCCTCTTCCCGACGGTCGCCTACGCCAGTAATGATCCCTATTTTGGGAGAAGCCGGGCTGCGCTGCAAATATCCGCCCAGTGCGCGCAGGGCGGCCGGATTATGCGCGTAATCGACCATCACCTGGAACTGCCGGAATGAGAAGATGTTCATCCGGCCGGGCGTGGTTTCGGCGGAAGGCAAAAAGCTCAGCAGGCCCTGGCGAATGGTAGCCGGGTCAATGCCCCGCACGTAGGCGGCCAGGACGGCAATGAGTACGTTCTGAACCATATAATCGGCGGTGCCGTCGAAAGTAGCGGGCACTTCGGTGGCAGTGGCAATGCTGATTCGCTGACCTGAATCGTAGATGACCAGCCCTCTTTCTTCCACCGTTGCCAGCAAGCCTCCTTGTTCCCGGTGAGCCATTACCCGTTCGTGCTGACTGTCCAGACTGAACAAGGCAACGTTGCACGACACGCGCTCCCGCATGGCGTACACCAGGTCGTCTTCGGCATTCAAAATGGCAAACCCATCCGGTTTGACACATTCGGGCACGACCGCTTTGACTTTGGCCAATTGTTCCAGCGTATTGATTCCCCCCATGCCCAGGTGGTCAGAGGCCACGTTGGTCACGATGCCCACATCGCACTGGTCGAAGCCCAGGCCGGAGCGCAGCAATCCACCCCGGGCGCATTCCAGTACGGCAAACTCCACCGATGAGTCTTTCAACACGATCTGGGTACTGAGTGGTCCGGTATTGTCGCCCCGTTCGATGAGTTCACTGCCCAGGTAGATGCCGTCGGTGGTGGTATAGCCTACGCGGTAGCCGGCCGTTTGCACCAGGTGCGCAATCAACCGGGTGACGGTGGTTTTGCCATTGGTGCCCGTAATGGCCACGATAGGGATACGGGCGGTGGTATCTTCCGGAAACAACATATCCAGGATGGGCGCGGCCACGTTGCGCGGGGTGCCTTCGGCCGGAGCCAGGTGCATGCGCAGACCGGGAGCCGCATTTACTTCCAGTACCGCCCCTTTATTGGCTTGAATGGGCGTATCGATGCGCGCAGCAGTTACGTCGATGCCGCAGATATCCAGCCCAATAATGCGGGCAATCCGTTCGGCCAGCTTTACGTTGGCAAGATGCATTTCATCGGTTACGTCACTGGCGGTACCACCGGTGCTGAGGTTGGCCGTCTTTTTCAGGTACAATACCTGGCCTTCGGGCAGAACGGAATCCAGGGTGAGGCCTTTTTCTTCCAGCATGCCTTCCGTGATGGAATCAATTTTGATGGCCGTCAGCTCACTTTCGTGCCCCTCTCCCCGCTTCGGATCCTGGTTCACCTGGTCGATCAACTGCCGGACAGTTGATTGCCCGTCGCCGGTGATGGACGCCGCCCGGCGACGGGAGGCTGCCACGAATTTATAATTGACCACCAGCCAGCGAAAATCGTGTCCACCGATGCACTGCTCTACAATTACATTGTCGGAATGTTCCCGGGCCCGTTGCAGCGCTTCGGCAGCTTCTTCCCGGGTACGTATTCCCACCGTAATGCCCTTCCCCTGGTGACCGTTCAACGGCTTCAAAACGATGGGAAAGCCAATGTCGCTGATGGCCTGATCCAGGTCCTCCTCACTTTGAATTAAGGTGCCACGGGGAACGGGAACGCCGGCTTCCCGAAGCAGGTACTTGGTTTCGTCCTTATCGCCGGCAATATCGACGGCGATGCAACTGGTCAGGCTGTCCATGCTGGCCCGGATGCGTTTTTGGTTCACGCCGTAGCCCAACTGGTACAAGCCATTCGGACTCAGTTCCAACACCGGGATTCGGCGTTTTTTTGCTTCTTTCAGGATGGCCGACGTGCTGGGTCCGGGTGCTTGTGCTTTGGCAATCCGGCGCAGGGCTTCAATGTCGGCGATCAGGTGTTGTTGCAGACTCTCCAGCGATTCGCCTTTTACCAATCCACCGGCCAGCTCAAACGCCGCCCGGGCGGCGTATTTACCAGCCTCCTCCCATTCATACTCAATCACTACGTTATACACGCCTTCCTGTCCGGTGCCCCGGGTGCGGCCAAATCCGCATTCCATGCCCGCCAGCGTCTGCATTTCCAGCGCCATGTGTTCGATGATGTGTCCCATCCAGGTACCGTCCCTGACCCGTTCAAAGAATCCGCCCGGATGGCCTTCGGAGCAATAATGATTGTACAGGCTGGGCATGAGTTTTTCCAGTCGTTCGGCAAAGCCATCTATTTCGTTGGAGGGCCGGTACTCCAGTTCTTCCAGATCCAGTCGCATGACCACCAGCCGGTGGTACCTGACCGACCAGAAGTTAGGGCCCCGCATCACCCTGATTTCCTGAATGTTCATAGTTTGTGCTGATTTGATGAAAAAATACTTGATGGATACGTTCCTCAATTCCTGATCAACCTGGTCTCATCCACAACATTCAGTCACTACGGCACTTTCCTGTCTGCGCTCTTTTCCGGATTCCCGCCTTCCTTCCTCCTTTTTTGGTTTTACTTATGTTGCTGATCCTGAATGGGCAACTGATACTGATCGCCGTTTCCCAGCAGGTCTATTTTCAGGCCACGCACGGTGACGGGCACCCCGGGTTCTACTTCGTGCACGTTGGTGTGAATCAAATCCTTCCCATTCACCACCGTGATCAGACCACTTCCAATTACTTCCATGGTTTTGCCTTCCGAAAACAGGATGGCCGTGTCTTCTTCCAGCCCGATTCCAACGCACTGGGGATTGGTCACGATGGCCTGCGCCATTCGATACATCCGTCCCCGGGCAATGAAGTGGGTATCAATGGCCACATCACGCATAAATTCCAGACCGGTAGTAATGTATACGTCGCCTTTCAGGAAACCGCCTTCACTTTTTCCTGAATAGATCATCGGGGTAGAAAGGGCGGCGGCTCCGGCACTGGTTCCGGCAATGAGAATTGCTTCGTGGGTATAGCGCTCCTTTAACCTTTCCATGAAGCGCGTTCCGCCCAAAAGGGAAGTGAGCCGCAATTGGTCACCTCCGGTAAACATGAAACCGGCAGCCTGTTCCACCAATTTCAGGTGGCGGGGCGTATCCACGTCGGTTCGGGTACGGGCATCGATTACTTCCACATTGGTCAGTCCCAGCTTCTTAAATGCTTCCCGGTAAGTTTTGGCCATTTCTGCTGGTTCGAGGGAAGCCACGGGCAGAATCACCACCAATGGATTTTCTCCCTTGAGCTCTTTACAAAAGCGGGTGAGGATGCCAAACTCCACGAAGTTGTGGTTGTTTTCCTGGTTAGAGCCCTGTTCCGGTTGGCTGCCCTTGTTTTCGCGACCTCCGATAGCCAGCAGTTTGCCTTTGGGCGTGGGGCATTCGGGTCGATGAGTTGGGGAGTCATTCTTTTTGGCCATATAGTTAATCGAAAAAAATAGTAAAAAATGCGGGATGCACTTTAGGAGATCACTGCCGGCACCCACTGTTCAGAACCACATTTGCATTTCCTGGAAGGCGGATGCGCACCTTTACTGATCGTACCGCAAAGGGTGCAGGCAAATGTATCTTTGGCTATTTTCTGGCGACTCAACATCTCTTGGTCCCAATCGGGAATGAGCGACAAGCCCGGTTTGGAAGGCTGCTGCTGTTTGATGGTAAAAGCCCCTCTAGACTCCATATACAAGCGTTTTACTTTTCCCAGGTGATCAATTCCCTGAGAGCGGAGTTGGGCAATTACCCTTTCGCGGGCCAGAGTAGCCAGCTTCAGCTCATCCATCTGAAAGCAGCCGTCTTTCACCAGAATGCCGATGTGGTCAAGGGCCAGGTATTCAAAGCGCTTGTTTTTAAACGCCCGGTGCGCCACCCATCGTTGCACCCCGATAATCACCAGTGCTACCACCAGGGCGGGTAGCATCCCCCGGTCGGGCACCTGCATCGGGATACCGACCGTAGCCGCCAGCGCCACCAGCGCGGCCATTTCGTTGCGACTCAATTGCCCGGCCATGCGCTTTCCCATCAGGCGCATTGAAAACAGAATGAGCGCATAGAGAAAAGCAAGGCGAAGTACCTCTTCCAGCAGAAAGTCCCAGGGCACTTCTCCCATCACGATGCGCATCCAATCGGTCAACTTGATATCCTCCGGCTTCATACAAGGTTCTAATGGGGTGATGTGCTAAAGTGCTGATTGCTGATTTGCTGGTTGGTTTATGTGCTGATCGGTCCGACGTTGCGCGGTTCGCCGATGCGCGATCCGCCGATGCGGTGGCAGCATGCTGATGGAGTGATTCAATTATAAATCCCTGACTGTTAACTGTTTACTGTTTACTGTTCACTGTCTACACCACTGCTTCGGTCCATTCTTTTCGTTGGCAAACGGGGCACTTTCCCTCGGGTAGCTGCGCCTGCTTAGTCACGTTTCCGCAGGTACGGCAGGCCTGGATGTGATCGGCCGGGGGCTGCGCCAGCAATAATTCCCGGTCCCGCTCCGGTATGATGGCCAGCCCCGGTTTGGGCTGCTGAGTGATAAATACGCTGAATAGGCCACAAGCCTCCAGGTATACACGTTCTACCTGTCCCAGGTGATCGATTTCGTGGTCACGCAGTTGAGAGAAAAGCTGATCCTGCGATACGCTCACTTTTTCCATTTCCTCCATCTGAATGATTCCATCTTTCACCAACGTGCTCATATTTCCCTGTACCAGACTCTCCATTTTGGGACTTCGGACCGACCAGCTGTTGATACCGCGTTGAAAAAAGAGAATCAGGACCAACAGCAGGATGCCCGGCATCAAGCCACGGTCGGGCGACTGCATGGGAAGCGAAACGATGGCCCCCAGCGAAATCATTACGGCCAGCTCCAGAATGGAAATCTGCCCGTTCATCCGCTTTCCCATCAGGCGGAGGATGGTGAGCAGAATGACGTACATCAGTAAAGTACGGAGAGTAGCTTCCAGCAGAAATTCCCAGGGCGCATTTCCCATCAGCAGGCGCTTCCAATCGGCCAAATGCACTTCTTCCTTTTTCATAGCTATTTCCTGAAGCGGAGATATAATTTAGTATGGGTCACTGTAACCGCTGGCTTTACTTGTGGTACTCAGGGAAGAAAATTAATGATTCCCTTACCTAAGCACTCCTACTTCGTAAAAAACACGCCCAGAGTTACTGATAAGGGATTTAAAAAATAAAAAGCCGTCTTTCTACCGAAATACTTCCCGATTGCGAAAACGGAAGCGCCTCAGTAGAAAGACGGAGTACAAAAACCCATCAATGTAAGCAGGCCTGATCCACGCAGGTCATCCGGAAACTACTGAACGGTGAGTTGGTTATTTAACTCCCGGGGCTGCAGGCGTTGCAAACCGTCCATCAGCTTTTTCAGGTCTTTCTGCTCCACCACTCCTTTCACCGATACTGTGCTATCCAATACTACTGCCTGCACCTGGGCATAGTGCATCAATACGCTGTCCACCGATTCTTTGAGTGCCTGATCAGGGCCCAGCAGCACCGGGGCTATTTCAATGGTGCTTACCAGGTCCTTCACAATGGAAATGTCCCTCACCGTTTTTTCCACTTCATCCTTTGCTTTCTGCGTCGGGCACTTTCCCGTCAGGCTGACGATACCATCGGACACGGTATAACTTACGCCGGCGAAATCCAGATCCGTTCTGGCTTTGGTGGCGATGTCGGCCTTGATGTTCGCGTCCTGCTTTTGCTGGCTGCAACCACTTAACCAACAGGCAGTAAAACCAATCAGTATCCATACTGAAAATAAAACGTTCTTTTTCATTTTTCACTCTGTCAAATTATTCTACTATTAAGTAGCCATCAGCCATAAGCCTTCAGCTATCAGATTGAAAACAAATTACTTGAATAGAAAATAGGATAAACTATTTGTGCTTCACCCACTTATCTGTATTAAAATAAAGGCGGTCCAGTACACATATTTTCTGACTGAAATCCACAAAAAAACGCCTGAATGCATTTCAGGCGTTTTGTATTGTCTTCTGTGGCACCATTCGGATGCCCCAAAGAACCGCTTACTTCTTGTTCATGCCCGTCTCGGATTGAGCCAGTTTCTCGGCTCTTTCCTTGTGTTGCTTGATAACGGGCAGGTGCTGCTTTGCCCAGGCCTGGGCTGCAGAGGGTTCGTCGGACTCTTTGGCTTCGTTGGCCTTGGCTTCTACCATATTCAGCATCTTGGTATGGTCTTTCACCATCGCCTTCATATACTGACGATCAAATTCTTCGCCCGACAGGCCGGAAAGTTTGGCTTCCAGCGCTTTGTGTTCGGCGTCCAGATCGGTAGAAAGAATGTAAGCTTCCTTGGCTTTTACCTCCGGCGATACCGTTACGTTGGCCAAAGCATTGTTCTGTCCGACCATCCCTGAATTTCCGGAAGGCAGGCCATTGTCATTATTGGGCGTGGTAGCCCGGTCGGTGCCCATTACGCTGGTACCGGCAACGCCCGTGCTGGTATTAGTGTTATTGCCCGTTGCCTGGCTGGAATCGTTACCGGTTGCTCCGGTACCGGAAGTATTGGCATCCGTAGCGCCTACGCCGGCATTACCAGCGGCACTGGAACTGGATCCCGTTGCCCCGGTAGAACCGGAAGTACCCGTTCCGGCTCCGGTCGCGGGATCGGCACCACCACCCGAAGACATGCTACCGGAAGTCGCATCGGTTGCACCGGCAGTACCGGATGATACGTTACCGGAAGTACCCGTACCGGTTCCGGCTGCAGTACCCGAACCGGTCCCCATCGCTCCGCCGGAGCTGGCATTGCCGGAAGCCATCTGATCGGATGCACCCTGGCCGCTGATCATCGAAGCAATCATCTGGTTGGCCATGGTATGCTCATCAATCATTTCCTGTGCATAGGCTTTCACTTTATTGGAACTGGCTTTTTCGGCGGCAAGTCGAGCCAGTGAAATTTCAGCAAGGCCTCCTTCGTAAGCTTTCCGCAGGAATTCGGCATCGTCTTTTACGTCCATCGCCATTCCGTCTTTAATGCCGGAGCGCGAAGAATTCATGGAAGACTTATCAGACTTGGATTTCATCTGATGTTGTCCGGAGTGCGATTCGGTAGTTGTTTTTTGTTTAGGTTTGTTTTGTGCCTGAGCCGGATTGGCTCCTACACATATACCTGCAGCGAGACAAGCAGCGACTGCAAGTGTACGGATCATTTTTTTCATAGCTGAAAAGTGTAATTGTTGATATCCTTTATACCCCGGAAGGCCTTCCGTTGTTGCGGGTTTACTGAGCTATTTTCACCCGAAAATGGCCATTATCCGGATGATTAACGATAAAAACCAGCATTTATACCTGTTCTATCGCCTAATTAATTCTCCACAAAACTGACTAACAGACACTTAATCGGCCAACCGCATAAAAGCAATGCGGGCGGGTTTTCCGCATAAAAAATTTCAGGATGGTAGCTAATAGATTTCAATCTGCGGGGTTTCGTTCTGCCGCTGCCAGGCCCGGTACATTCCTTCCGAGTTGAAAGGCAGGGCCAGGTTCCCCTGGGCATCTACCGCGATCAACCCGCCTTCGCCTCCCAGTTGGGTCAGTTTGTCGTGAACCACCCGCTCACTGGCTTCCTGTAGCGAAAGACCTTTGTAGTTTACCAGGCAAGCCACGTCGTAGGCAGCAACAGTGCGGATAAAATACTCCCCGTCTCCGGTGCATGATACGGCCACGTTTTCATTGGCGTACGTTCCTCCCCCAATCAGCGGGCTGTCTCCGATCCGTCCGAAGCGTTTATTGGTCAGTCCACCGGTAGAGGTAGCTACGGCCAAATGACCGTTGGAGTCCAGTGCTACGGCACCCACGGTACCAAAGCGGGATGCTTTCGCCCCATTAATATTTTCCGAAGGGGCTCCTCCCTTTTCCTTTTTCTTCTGCAGCTGATCGTACCGTTCCTGGGTATAGAAATAAGCATCCGGTGCCTGTTCAATGTGATGCAAGCGGGCGAACTCCTCAGCTCCTACGCCACTCAACAGTACGTGGTCCGATTTTTCCATCACGGCCCTGGCCAGACTCACCGGGTTCCTGATTCCCTTTACGCCTGCCACGGCACCGGCTGCCCGGGTAGCTCCGTTCATAATGGCGGCATCCAGTTCGTTTTTCCCTTCGTAGTTAAAGGCAGCTCCCCGACCTGCGTTGAAAAGCGGATGGTCTTCCAGCGTCCGTACGGCTGCTTCAACCGCATCCAGGGCGCTTCCATTCATTTCAAGTACTGCTACCCCGGCTTGCAAAGCCTGGCGCAGGCCGTCTTTATAGGCCACTTCTTTGTCTGGGGTCATTTCTTCGCGGCTCAGCGTACCCGCTCCTCCGTGAATAGCCATTGCAAATGGACGCATCATCTGGTTTCAGTTGGTTTTCTCCTACTTTCGGATTCTTTTTAATTTTTGTTTCAGAAAACCCACTTTCTTCATTGAGACAGGGACCTTAGCGGAGGTGTAAAGAATGGATTTGAAAGAATTTCCATTTCACTTGCACACTTACTATCCAGTAAGTAAGTTTGCTTGCGATCCTTATTTGATTTTATGCAATCGGACACCAAAACCAAGATTCTGGAACTGGCAGCCACTCTTTTTCAGGAGAAAGGGTTCAATGCGTTCAGTTACCACGATATTTCGGTTGCGTTAGGAATAAAAAATGCGGCAGTTCACTACCATTATCCAACCAAAGAAAGCCTGGGGTTGGACATTATCCGCCAGGCCAGGGCCCGCTTGTCGCAGTTGATACAGAAGTCAGGAGATCTTCAGGAGGTTCCCTGGTCGCAGCTGGATTTATTTCTGAACATTTACCGCAATCACCTGCGCAGCCGACAGCAGGTTTGCATGCTGGGCTCGGTGGGCACGGACTATTTTACCATTCCGGAAAGTATGCGTGAAGAAACCAGCTTGCTGCTACTGGATACCCTGGATTGGCTCGCCGGCATACTGGAATCGGGGCGCCAGCGTGGTCACTTCGCCTTCCGGGGCGAAGCACGTACCAAGGCCATGACCATTGCTTCCAGTATGGCCGGAGCGCTGCAAATGGCCAGAATCACGGGAAATGACTACTTCCTGGCCATCGAAAAGCAAATTATCACTGATATCACCCCGTAAGATCAAACCAAACAACCATCGACTATCCATTTTACCCAACCCTTTTATGAATTTAAAAAGAGTAGCCATCACGGGCATGGGAGCCCTTACCCCCATCGGAAACACCGTAGCCGACTACTGGCAGAGCCTGGTCCATGGCGTGAGTGGTGCCGGAAAAATTACCCGGTTCGACACCACCCACTTTAAGACGCAATTTGCCTGTGAGCTGAAAAACTTCGATCCGCTGAATCATTTCGATCGAAAGGAAGCCCGTAAAATGGATGCATTCAGTCAATACGCCATGGTGGCCGTCGATGAAGCCATCCAGGATTCGGGAATGGACCTGGAAAAGATTGACCGCGATGAGGTAGGCGTAATTTGGTCATCGGGCATCGGAGGTATGTTTACTTTCCAGGAAGAAATGACGGCCTACGCCAAAGGCAACGGAACGCCCCGTTTCAATCCCTTCTTCATTCCCAAACTGATTGCCGATATTAGCTCCGGCCTCATCTCCATGAAATACGGCTTCCGCGGACCCAACTTCGTGACCGTTTCGGCCTGTGCCTCCTCTACCAATGCCCTGGTCGATGCCTTCAACTACATCCGGCTGGGCAAGGCACCGGTTATCATCTCCGGCGGTTCGGAAGCGGTCATCATCGAATCGGGGATTGGCGGCTTCAATGCCCTGAAGGCCCTGTCGGAACGCAACGATTCACCAGAAACGGCCTCCCGACCTTTCGATCAGGACCGGGATGGATTTGTACTGGGTGAAGGGGCGGGTGCCCTGGTGCTGGAGGAGTTGGAACATGCCAAAGCCAGGGGAGCTCGCATTTATGCCGAACTGGTGGGCGGTGGCCTGGCCGGTGATGCCTACCATATGACGGCCACGCACCCCGAAGGCTACGGTGCCTTCCTGGCTATGAAACGCGCCCTCTCCGACGCCGGCCTGCAACCCCATGAAATCGACTATGTCAACGTACACGCCACCTCCACCCCGCTGGGTGATGTGAGCGAAATGAAGGCCATTGAAAAGCTGTTCGGAGATCACCTCAGCAAGTTGAACATCAGCGCCACCAAATCCATGACCGGTCACCTGCTGGGCGCTGCCGGGGCCATTGAAGCCATCGCCAGTATCCTGGCCATTCACCACGGCATCGTCCCTCCCACTATCAATACCCAACAGGTAGACCCGGAAATCACTTCCCGGGCCAACCTGACGCTGGGCAAAAGTGTGTCACGCAACGTGGAGGCGGCGATGTGCAATACCTTCGGCTTTGGCGGACACAACGCGATTTCCCTATTTAAAAAGTACCGGGAGTAAATCCCATAAATAAGGGTTATTCCGCCCGTAGGAACACGCCTGGAGGCGTGTTCCTACGGGCCGTATTGCTTTTTATCACTGTCCTGACATTGCTACTGACTGTATTTATCCAGGAAATAGTGTTTCCAGCCACTTTTTTGACAAACAAATAGCTGATTGATACAAAGCAAAAGCCCGATCTGATGAGCTACGATTAGGACACAAGGGTAAGTCAATAATTTCCCCGCGCCGCGTCGGCTCCTTTTTTAAGGAGGGGCTAGGGGTGGTTGCTGGCGTTCAGTAAGTTACGTCAATTACCACCCCCGCCCCTCCTAAAACAGGAGGGGAGTAAAACAGCTCACTTTCAGGCATTTGAAAATATGTATCCTAGTCGTAGTTTCTGTTGATAGGGATTGCGCTTTCTTTTTAGTTGAATTTGTAATCAAATGCACTATAATTTGCTTTTTCATTTTTTCCTCAATTCCTTATGAGCAACCCCAATGCCGTCGAACGGGCCAATATGCCGCAGGGTACCAACCAGATACTGGACCGGAGAACCGTTGAAAAAGACAACAAAAACCTGCTGAAATGGCTAACAAAAGGCATTTCGGTGCTGGACGTGGGAAGTGGCTCCGGTGCGATCACCAAAGGCATTGCGGACCGGGTGGGACCGGCAGGCAAAGCACGGGGCATTGATACCAGCGATAACCTCATTGCCCTGGCCCGGGAAAATTTTCGGGACGTACCCAACCTGGATTTTCTGGTGGCCGATATCAATTCCTACGCGCCGGAAGAAAAGTACGACCTCATTACTTCCGCCCGCGTTCTCCAATGGCTGGACAATCCACTGGAAGTGCTCGAAAAAATGTACCAGTTGCTGAAGCCAGGCGGCTGCCTGTCCATTCTGGATTATAACCACGGGCGGATTCAGTGGTCGCCCGAACCACCGGCTGAAATGCAAAGGTTTTACCGGGCTTTTTTGCAATGGAGGCAAGATGCCGGATTTGACAACGCCATTGCCGATCACCTGGAAGGAATGTTTGAAAAAACGGGCTTTCGAGACATCCAGGTAGAAGAACAGCACGAACTCAGCCAGCGCGGCGACCACGACTTCGCTCATCGGGCGGGCATCTGGACCGAGGTAGCCCTTCACCGGGGTCCGCAGTTGATCAAGGATGGCTATATTTCTGAAGCCGAAAGGCAGTCGGCCATCAGTGCGTATAATGAATGGGTAGCCCACGAAGGGCAATCTATGCGGATGTACCTGTTGGCCGTCGAAGGACGAAGGTGAAGCCCGCATGGGTACCCGAAGCCCTGGTTGGAAGCGGATTTCAATGGCCGAAGGTGCAAGCCGGGGAATAAAATCGCCCACTTTATTTACTCTTTTTTTCAGGGACGGTACCCTTTCGGATTGACAGGCAGGTAATGTCCTTTCCGCATTTCCCTCCTCCTTTGCGGCTTTTACGCAGATGAAGAAAAGATCTGACTTATTCTCATCCTGATAAAGGACGGTTTCAAAAGAAAGAACCAAACCCATCCGTATAATTCACTGATAATCAACCCAACACCAGCTAAGATTTGACCATTCCGTACCTAGGGGTCTCCGCATGGCCGACTGACGGGCCGCATATCCAAAAATTCATACGGATGTGCGTTTTCCATTTTTTTTGAAATGGAATTCTGGCACGAAGGTTGCAAATTTGAAAAGGATTTAGAATTAGGTTTTAGGCTAAAAAGTCCCTCGCGTTTCGCGGGGGATTTTTTTTATCGGCCTAATTGAGCAGCAGAGGTACAATTGAGTAGTATCCGTCGAAAACACTTGACAAGCATCTTTATTAGTAGCACATTTGTCAATTATCAGTGTTCTTCACGACTATTTAAAGCCTGAATCTATGCCAACACTTTACGTACAGAGAGGTTACCCAAATGGTTTGCAAGTCCTTAAATTTCATCAGAACACGCCCTACATTGAGTCCTACGACGTGCGGGTAGCCGACGCCCTCTGGGGATCTCCCGTAATCAACCTGATCACCCAGGATAACCAGGCGCAAAATGCCGGGTTACACATCAAATACGAATCCAAGTCCATCGAGCCGGGCACCAATCCGCTGCAACTGGCCAATAACCTGATTGAAAAAGGGCAGTACAAAGCCAGTTCGAGGGAAGTGTACGAAGAACTGGAAAAGCGGTACTTGAGGGCATAAAACCAAGTTTCCATCCATAATTAAATGATCACTACCCGGGTGTAGATGATTAGTCGTGTCCGTTTCAATAGCCAGCCGGAATAATACAACAAGCCTTCGCTTATACGACTCGGGACCGATATAATTCTGGAGTAAGACCTAAAACATATTCGGGAGAGTTCTTTTCCAGATTGTGAAAGGCAGTCGGTGCAAATCCGGTAAAATGCCGATAATCTTTGACCAAATGCTGATGGTCGTGATAGCCACACTGCACCGCAATACTCAACCAATCCAGATCTGGAAAACCGTTCTTCAGATTAAAGGCTTTGTTGAACCGGATAATTCTGGTGTACAATTTAGGACTCACTCCCGTTCTTTCGATAAACTTTCGTTGAAACTGCTTCGTGCTCAGGCAAGCTTCGTGGGCTAGCCATTCTAACGATCTGCTCCCCTCCAATTGCAGCATCCGCTGGGCTACCGCATCAAGCCAGTGACCCGATCGTATATGGGTGCGCAAAAGGCTTTTTATAAATTTCTCACTCAGCTGCAACATTTCCGCGTAGCTGTCAGCTTCCTGAAGTTGATTGAGGGTAAAGCGAATCTGACTGGAAAAGAATAGCTCCGCATCCAGCACCTGATTGGTAAGTTCATCAGCCGGGACTCCCGTAAGCCGAAATAAAGCCGAAGGTTGAAATACTACCTGAAAATTTAAAAAATCCCTCCCGTTATACTGGTTCCTTACAAAAGTGCGCTGTCCCGACAACGTAATGGGTAACTGGCGCTCTTTCTGACCATTGGAGAGTTCGATAGACCAGGCATCGCGGAGGAAAAAGTGCAGTACTGTTTCCGGCTTAGGCGGATAGGCCTTGACTGGAACCGGAACCTTCGGATCAAAAGAAAAATGGCAGATTCTGAAACAACGCACCCAATCTTTTAACTCCGGGCTGGGCGCAAAATCCTTTAAAAGCATCTATCGAAGGGATTAAAGTTTCTGCCACTGAGTATTATTCAAGATTGTTAAATCCGTCTTTACAGCGTTGTCATCCCAAAAAGGCTTAACCAAACTACCATTCCTGTAAAATTATCAATTGCTCCTATGCAGCCAACAGAAAGCATGTCCTTTTTTTACTAGAGCGTGTTGACAATTAAACTTATTTTTGCAGGATGGCAAAACGTTACGAAATAAATGACGCGGACTGGGTCCGTATCGAGCCATTGCTAAAAGGCAAGCCTGGGGATGTGGGCCGCAACAGCG
>Ga0209902_100356_pt1 | contig 56674 bp, 58 predicted proteins | sample FECB27metaG_FD_188304 | JGI IMG/M metagenome (GOLD analysis project Ga0209902, IMG submission 188304) | Cyanobacterial communities from the Joint Genome Institute, California, USA - FECB-27 (SPAdes) (version 2) | ecosystem: Environmental > Aquatic > Thermal springs > Hot (42-90C) > Microbial mats...
GGGGTGAAGCTGGCTCGGTGCGCCTAGATGGTCACGAGACGCAAGTGGATTTCAAGGACGTTCTCGAGCGACTGCCTCCGTAGTGCGCTGGTCGCATCGCTGAACTGCAGCCTCATCGCCGGGCCCACCGACCGGACTACTTGCAACCCATACTGCCTACCTTAGGCACCCGTTCCCCAAGTCAGCAGGCCGATGTGATCGGCCGTCGCATACAGGATGTCCAACTCGTTCCATTCGGAGCGCAGGAGAGCACCTGAGACGATCTTGGAGCTGAGCGGAGGCACCGGAATACCGTTCTGCATGCGGATGTCGTCAACGTGACGCCAGCCGCAGGATGTCGCGAACTGGCCCGAAGGAGCGATTCCGTGATCTGCATGCGCACGGTGATCTCTTGCCGGACTTCGTCGACGGGCGATTCGCGGAACTGGAAGTACGCCAGCGTCGGCGCGATCCAATGCTTGACGATGTTCTCTGCGTCATCCGCCGTCGTCCGGGTGCGATCCCACTCTTCCAGCCAGTGCAACTCGATCGACATTAGCTGTATCAACGCGTCGAACATGGACATGCGCGAAGTACGCGGAATTTCCACGACGTAGACAGACTCACCTCCCTCCATGCGCGTGCGGTGTTCGACCCGACTTGCAGCCAGACAGCATGCGTTCTGGACCAATGTGGTCAATGGGCGGCTGGGGCAGAGGCTGTAGATCGTGGCGGATGAAAGCATGAATCGATTTTCTCCGCCAACGCTTAACCCGGAGCGATGAAATCAAGAGACGTTCGCGATGCTGCCCGAAGGGCTGGCGCGCACGGCCTCGGGGCTTCGGATGGTGGGAAGGGGCGCGGGGTGATGTGGGGCGTTGTCGAGGCGTGGACCGCCGACCTGTTGCAGATGTTCGACCGAGGCATGCGGACAGCTACCATCGGTCGGAAACGGACGTCTTTGGCAGGACCGAAATGTCCACTGGCCACGATGGAAAACAACAGGACATACGGCCGATGCCGATACGAAAATCGCACCCCTTTGGCAGACGCGTTCGGATTGCGGCAGGCGGCATGCTTGCAGCCGGGAGTTGCCACGCCGCGGCGCCTGTCTATTTCGATCTCGCTGGACTCATCGCCTACGGCGGCTTGTACCTTCTCGGATTTCTGACGCTGATCGTGTTGGTGTCCAGATCCGATCGATCGACCCTCTGGTCATTGATCCTCCTCGCGTATGTGGCCACGCCCGTTGTTTTTTTCTGGGTCAGCACGTCCCGCCAGCAAGCGAGGAACGAAGCAATTGCCGATGAGACAAAGCTTGGGGAAATCAGCAACGTCGAAGCTTTCTCGGCCTACTGCAAGAACAGGAAAAGGGTTGTGAACCAGCGCGTTCCTACCGGCGTAAACGCTTCGCTTCTTCTGAGACAGGAGTCGAAGTTCACAGGCTTGAGGGCTGAGCTCAATGGCAGCCCTCTTCACCACTACATGGTGAAGAATCGGATGGCCTGTGAGAAGACGGGACTTCGCTATCTGGAAGCAATCTACAACGGTCGGTACTTGGAGGAGAAGAAAGGCTACGAGCGCGAAGTGCACCGCTACAGCATGTGTGGTGCAGAGGAGTGGAGCCCGAAACCGCAGCCGGAATCTCGTTACGAGCTTGTTCTCGGAGAGTCGTCGGAGAGGAAGCCGGTGCCATGGGGCGGCGCCGCCGGACGATGGATGTCCAGTTCGTCTCTGCGTGTGGTGGACAAGGAAACCGGCGCGACCTTGGCGGAGGACACGATGTATTTTCTCCGGTACGAGACGGGGAAAGGCGGGTGCCCGGATGGCCTCGAACAGTTGGCCTCGTTGATCGCTGACGTATTTCCAAAAGAGTGAGGGCCTGCGGCGTCGCTCGATGGCGGCGGCCGATGCACCCATTCATGGTCCTCGATCTCGGAACCAGTGCTCGAGCGCGACCAACTCCGATTTCACTTGTCGCCAGTGCTCGAGCGGAAATAGCGGAGGCGTGGTTTCATCGAAGTCGATCAGGAACGGCGCGATCTCCCTGCGATGTGCCGGCGTGAGTGCCTGCCCCACGATTTCTCGATCGGTGTAGATGCCCTGCAGGAGCGTCAGCCGCGTACCCGTATGGCCTCTTTCGCGAGCTTGTAGCGTTCTTCGAGGGCGGAGTGGGCTTCCGCACCGTGGGAGGGAAGCAATGCTCTGTAATGCGCAAAGTCATCCTCGAGCCAATCCATTCTTCCGCGAAGCACATCGATGGCGAAAGGCACGGCTCGGTAGAGGTGGGCGCCAGATGCATTGCCCGGATGATTCAGAAGCGTCTCTCGAACATGTTCGGGGTGCTCGTGACGCGCAAGGTACGGCAGAACAATGTCTTCGACGACAGCAGCGATCTCCGGCCCAGCGAGCTGCAAGCCTTCGGAACCCGTGATGGGCCAGATCGCGTGTTCAGGTTGTCGCCATCGTGTGCTGTCCAGTCCCATGCTCCCGGTTCTCAGCGATATGGTGTTGGGGCTGTTCCTGACCTGAATGCATGAAAAAAGGTGCTTCCTGATGTCCTCCACTGCATCGATGTTCGTGCCGAAATCGAGGGCCAGGACCATCTTGGAAACGTTGAGGATGATGTAGCTGGTTCCACCTTCGAATGGTCGCCGGTACTGGGCCATGCTGCTCATGTAGCGGAAGTCCGGGAGCACCCGCTCCAGCGCGGCCGGGATCGACCGCAATATGTGCTTCTTGCCGACGAATTCGCCACCGCTGTAGCGATCGAAGCTTGCATCCACAACGCCGGGTGGATCGTTGCCCGGAACCCCTTGGGGGAGGACTGGCATTAAAAATCTTTCACTCGACCGCTCGACCGAACCGCATCGGGGAGGGTATCGCGTTCGATGTCGCAGACCACGGTCGAAGCCGAGCCGGGCAGCTCCTTCTGCATCTTCTCGAGACATGCCCGGAGCAGCTCGGCATCGAGCGGTAGGCGGTTTTCGAGAGTCTGCCATCCGAGCAGTCGTAGCTGATGCGGCATGTCCACCAAGCCGGTGATGGCGTCCCAGAAAGCGTCCCAGTTCTTACCGTACCAGTCCGGAAACTCGAGAGATCTCGAGAGCCGTTGCTGGAGTTCGAGTGGACTGGCTACGTCGCTCAGATCTATCGTCACTTCGCTCTTGCGATCATTCATCGTTGCTCCTGTTGGGCTCGGCCCCAGAGACCGCGGATCAATTCCAGGGGCCATCATGGCCGAGTTTGCCGCCAGCGCGAACGGCTACTCTTGGCTGAGCTCCCTCTCGCAGCGGGTTTCAAACGCGCCAAAGAGCATGAGGAAGAGACTCGACTCACATGGGCGTTGGAAAATGGCATTCGTCGTGCGGTCTGGCCGGGTGCGCAAGCTGCCGAGCCGTGCCTTGGCCAGATTGAAGTCGTCGCGCTGGCGAAGATGAAACGGCGTCCAGCGGATCTTGCGATGGGCTCGCCGCGGTTGTCTCAACCGGCGATTCGAACCTGCACCCGTACCACATTGGACGAAAGCGCGCCTCGTTCGACATGCACCCGGTAGTCCGCATTCCTCTGGGGTAGGCGAAGTACCGCCATCAGGTCCAGGTCGAAGCGCAGCTGTCCCGTCATCCCGGAAACCTCGTGCGGCTGCCTGGGCGGGCGCTGCATGGGATTGGGTATTTCGTTGTCTTGCGGTGCTAGCGCGGGAACGGGGCCGGCGTAGCGCTGGCCGGTGGTGCTGTCCACCGCAACAAGCCTCATCTCGGGCGGGGTGGGCACGACGATGGGCATGACTGCCAGCCCGCACACCCACACAGCGGCGGCCTGGCCAGGCTTCGTCCGGACCAAGTGAGGTGCGTCGATGACGATGCCTTGCCACCTCGGATCGCGAGGGGCGGCCGGCGCGCACGCCGATGTCTGGGACAACGGCATGCCCATGATGCCCAGGCATATGGCTGCCAGAAGCCATCGGAGTCTCTTGTGCGATGTCACAGCGCGTCACTGTGCGCACGGCGAGCGTCGTGCGCCAGTATCGAAAGTCACGCCGGCCTTTGCCGCCTAGCTGTTGCCTGAGGCCCAACGTGAGCAATGGCTGTAGGCCGCCGTTTTCAGCTTCGAGCCCAAGCGATGAGCTTCCATACCGCAATTGCCGCCGATACGACGAGGAGGGCGATGGAGACCAGTGATGTCGTGATCAGCGCGCTGCCATAGCCGGAAACGGGATCGTTGCACTGAAAGCCACCGAAGCCGAAGGCGCAGTAACGCTCGTATATCGTGTTGGATGCGGTGAGAACGACGGCCAGGACCACCGTCACCGCAATGCTTATCGTGGGGAATCGCTTTGTACTCATCGGTGTGTGGCGTCAGTGATTTCTTGTACCTGGCGCGAGGAATGATCGCCGCATCGGAACCATCGGACAAGGCCAACCGTGGCAGAACTCGCGAGTCGCACAGAGGAATGACTTTAGGCACTGGGAGGCTCATGAAAAAGAAGCTAGCTTCGTTGGTGCCCGAGATGAGCGGGCTGCCTGCAGGTCCGCGGGGCGGCTGCCGCCTATGTCCGATCTGGCGAGAACATCGAGCCCGCCTTGCGCATCGTCAAGAACAGAGAGGATGAGGAGTTGGACGTCGACCCCGTACTGCCGGCGCCTTCCGGGGATGGGCTTGTCCTGTCGATGGATTCGGTACGGCTGCAGACGCTGCCGCACGGCAACATGTCTTCGGCGATCAAGAGCATCGTTCTTTTTCTGGGGCTCATGCCGCTGGGGATCGCGGCGTGGTTCTGTTCGATGCTCGTCGACGCATTTCGGCAAGGCACGGCCGACACGGCCTTCGTGCTGATCATGTCCGTATCGATCGCCGTGTTTGCGCTGATTGCCGTTGCCGCGCTGGTGCAGGCAGTGACCGCGCCCTATGCGTTTCCTACGCTCTTCAATCGGGCGACCGGCAAGGTCGTTCAGCTCAGGGGCAGGGAGCGCATCGAGGCGCCGTGGGCGCAACTGGTTCCCCAGGTGGACTCAATCACGGTGGGCGGCGCGCTGCGTTACCGTCTTTGCCTGAAGGGGCCAACGGAAGTCGGTGCCGCGCAGATGATCCTCGTGAGCAACGCAAACAACAGTCCCGCCGATTGCCTTGCGCACTACGAGTTTCTGCGCAGGTACATGGCAGGCGACTGGCAGTGGCTGCCGAAGGTCGAATGCCTGGAAGGCACCAGAAGGCCGCTGCTGCAGGAGTTCAGCAACAACCTGTGGACGCAGATGACGAACTATCTGCCATGGGATGAAAGATCCGTGCTGGGAAGGGTGCTGTCTTCGGCCGCGTTGCTGTTGATCTCGCTGCTCTGGTGGCCGATGCTGTTGCTGACGCTGATCGGCTCTCGTCTTGGAAGGCTGCCTCGCTTATCGGCGGCCGACCTGGGTACCTGCTCGGAGTCGCTGCAAGACGTTGCGCAAGAACCTCTCCCTGTGTGCATTCTCCCGGCGCCTGCATTGGGGGGCATGGAGCGGGCGGTCTATGTCGCGATTGCAGCGATCTCCACGGCGGCGTGGTGCTGGCCTGGTGCGGGTGTACTGGCGAGAATCGCGGACATGGCCCGCGCGCTGTAAGGTACTCGACCCACTGTCCACGTCGAACATGAAAACTCGCAAGCTCCTCGAGACCGACCTGCCAGCGTTGCTCGATCTCTACAAGCACCTTCATGAGACCGACGACCCACGGCCCGCCCCGGTCGTCGTCGAAGCAGTCTGGAAGGAGATCCTGGCAAGTCGGCACTTTCACTACTTCGGTGGATTCGAGGGCGCCGAGTTGGTCTCCAGCTGCAATCTGACCTTGATCCCCAACCTCACGCGCGGCTGCAGGCCCTATGGCGTGATCGAGAACGTGGTGACGCATGCGGCGTACCGCGGCAGAGGCTACGCAAAAGGCTTGTTGGCCCAAGCGCTCGACACGGCCTGGGCTGCGGGTTGCTACAAGGTGATGCTGATGACCGGTCGCAAGGACGAGGCGACGTTGAAGTTCTACGAGTCGGCCGGCTTCGATCGGCACGGAAAGCAGGCCTTCGTTGCGAAGCCCCCTGTGGGAGCCGCCTAGTCTTCTCGCGGAAGGTGCTGGTGACCGTCGCACGGGTCTGCGACCTCACCTAGGTCAAATTCAACCCGCCGTCCGACAGCAGCACTTCGCCGGTGAGGTAGTCCGAGGCAACCAGCATCGCAACGGCGTGTGCGATGTCGTCCGCGCTGGCGGCCCGGTGCATGGGCGCTCGCTCGCGCCACAGCGCCTGTGCGGCGGTCCAGTCGGCGGTGAGCGGCGTGTCGACCAGACCTGGCGCGACGGCGTTGACGCGAATGTCCGGCCCCAACGACAGTGCGAGCAGGCGGGTCATGTGATTGAGCGCAGCCTTGCTGACTGCATAGGGAATGGATGCGCCCTTGGGGCGAACGCCCGCGTGTGAGCTGATGTTGACGACGCAGCCTGCTCGACAGCGCCAGGCGGCGTCGCGCAAGGCCGACTCGGCCAACGCAACCAGATGGAACGGCGCCACGACATTGACCTCGTGGAGTTCGTGCCACACCGCGGAAGTGGCGGCGGCGAGGTCTGCGTGCGGAATGACTCTGCTGATGCCAGCGTTGTTGACCAGCACGTCCAACTGGCCCCACGCGGCGATCGCTTCGCTGACGAGCCGCACCCTGTCTGCTTCCAGGGCAAGGTCGGCTTGTACGTAGATGGCCTGCTTCATCTCGGCAGCCATTGCGCGACCTGTCTCCGCGGAAGTTCGAGAGTGAAGGACCACGGCGTAGCCCGCGTGATTCAGCCTGCGCGCGATGGCGGCACCGATGCCGGAAGTGGATCCGGTGACCAGCGCGACACGGAGCGTGGGGTCAGTTGTCGGATTGACGTTCATCTGGAAAACCTCAGTCTTGTTGCGATCGAATGCACCGCTGCCGCCGCTCCGAACGAGCGATGAACACGGCGATGCCCAATGAAAGCAGCGACGTGGTCGACATTGCCGCGAGCAGGGCGGTGCGTGGATGGGCTTCGTCGACGAACAACCCGGCCGCAAAGGCGATGGCACCGGCACCGATGGCCGTCATGGCCGAAGCCAGGCCCAAGGCGGTGCCTGCGAAGCCCGCGTGGATCGACAGCACCCGGCCGTTGGCCGCGGGCATTGTCAATCCGTTGCCGAGTCCCACGCACACGCAGGGACCGAAGAACGCGAGCGGATGAGCAATCCCCAGCACCGCGAGCGCCACGGCCACCAGCAGGCCAGCGCAGGTCAGCAACCGCCCGGCAACGATGAACCGGATGGGCTGCCACCGTTGCCCGCAGCGCGCGAGCGTGAAGCTTCCGACGATGAAGCCCGCGGGAACCAGTCCCATGTAGGCGCCGACCATCGCCGCGGAGGTGCCATAGGCCTGCATGGCCACGGCGGGTGCGCCGCCGATGAAGACGTAGAGCGTGCCGATGGAAGAGGCCATGCAGAGTCCATAGGCCCACAGCTGCGCGGAGCGAAGCAGCTGGCCGTACCCGTCGAGCTGTTTCGACATCGTCGTGGAGCGATGGTGGTGGGTCTCCGGCAGGTAGCGCAGGGCCAGGCAGAGCGCCGCGGTGCCCATGAGCGCGAAAGCGGCGAAGTTCGCGCGCCAGCCCAGCCAGCTATCGAGAACGCCACCCGCGGAAGGGCCGAGCATCGGGGCGATCGCCCAGGCGGACGAGACATAGCCGATCTGGCTGACCATCCCTTCGCCCGCCGTGTCGCGGATCGCAGCCAGCGACATGGCGTACCCGGCAATGGCGCTGCCCTGGAGCAGCCTGCAGGCCAGGAACACCTCGATGCTGCGCGCGAAGAAGCATCCGATGGAGCCGATCACGAAGACGAGCAGCGCGACCAGCAGAACGGGCTTGCGCCCGAACCTGTCGGACAGCGCGCCGGCGATCAGGTGCGTCAACGCGGTGACGACGGCGTACCCGGCCACGGCGACGTTGACCGTCGCGAACTCGGCGTAGAACTCCTTCGCGATGCTCGGCAAGGAAGGAACGAACATGTTCAGCGGCAGAACGCCGAGCGCCGACAGGGCGATCAGCAGCCAGAGGGGTGGGGCATCTCGATGATGAGGGGGCACGGGGCGACTCCTTTGCGCGTAACCCTCTTGCGGGGACGCGGTGACCTGACAACAAGAGCCATCCGTCGAGGATGGGTACGTGGTGGCTCTCGTCGGGTCAACAGGAGCTGAGGCTCATCGGGCCTTTGGGGCTGGATGAGGGTGCGTGCGATTTGCTACGCGGCGAGTTTGTGGGCTCGGCGGGGGACTTTACACGAGTGCCATGGCGATGTCGCCCGCCGCTTGTCTACGTGATCCGCTGCACGGCGTGAAGTCGGCCATCCGGAGCTTCCCAGGCCTCGATCCAGGGCTCGCAATCCATCACGGTGACGGCGAGCAGCCGCTCGCCCAACCGCTCGGGCCCATCGTCATCCGCGTCGGGGATGGGCCAGCCGCCGAGGGTGGCATAGAGATCGTGATGCCGCCCGAACACCGAATCTCAATGCGCTCATATCCGCTCATACGCCTCGACAACGGACTGGCCCTTGAAGTTGCTGTTGTATGGGATGCCGCGTTCCCACACAGCTGCATGCAGCCACGTTTCTATCTTGTCGCTTCCGAGCGCGAAGATCGCATCGATGGGAGGAAGCACCTCGGTCGCATAGGCGTAGAGCGCGACGCCTTCGGGAACCCGAAGCCATTTATCTGGACTGCACGCGCGTCTGACATCCTGGCCAAAGCCACACGCGCCAAGGCTGCTCATACAGCCTCTGCCGGATAAGAACCGAACAGAGTGGCGCGCTGCACTAGTGCAAGCGGGACGCGCCTAACTCGAATTGATCAACGTACACGCCGAGTGATGGCCAGCGACACACCGATATCAGTAAACTGACACCTCCATAATTAGTGTCTGAGGAGAAGAGAAATGAAGCCAGTTCAGCCGTTGGCTTGGCGCCGACGTGCGGTAGGAGGCCTGCCGCCAGCAGACGATCTTTCCGACAATGCAGTAGGTAGTCGATCTAAAGGGCTTGAGGTGGACCTGCATCTTCGGGAATTTGAGATCAATCAACTGACGCAGCGCAACAACTTCTTCATGATCTTTCAGGGCGTGATGATCGCTGGCCTAGTCCAATCACAGGGGACCGGGGCGCCGTTGATTACCTTCAGCATGGCATTACTGGGGGTCGCTACATCGACCCTTCAGATTGGAATGGCGGGGGGCGCAAAGTACTGGCAAAGCCGTTGGGAGGCCTCAACGCGAAGCTCTGAAATTGCCATCGTCTTGGAGCTGGTACGTCAAAACAAGCTAGCTGTACAGACGTTTACTCATGATTCATCGCTTCTGACCGACGAAGAAAAGCAGCAGGTCACTGACTGGAACGCTCAGCATCCAGCCCCAGAAGATCAAATCACTATGACACCAGATTTGATCCAGAAGGTTGTTACGCGCGACATCGAGTCGGGGAAGACGACCGGTCTTCGACGGCGTGCTGATTGGTGGGTGCGAAAGCTTGCAATTGCGCCGAAGTGGTCTGTAAGCCGCATACCTATCTGGATAGGCGCTGGCCTTCTGATATTTTGGATGGTTATTGCCGTTCACTCAGTCCGCATCTTTAATTTAGACCTAGCCAGTTTGGCGCCTTCCTGGTTCGAGTTGATTCCGCTGAAGATTGAAAAGGATTCAGAGAAAGGCGATAAGGGGAAGTAGGAGGTGGGCGGGATTGGGGCCGACGCATGAATCTTGTTCAAGGAGATCGAAACAAGGCGACAAGATGTGTGGTCTGTGAGGCGACACTCTTTGGCTTGGAGTTCCGACCGAAGGTGCTAGAGGGGTCGGCAACTGCCAGGGCCATGGACTACAGACTCCATCGCTGGACAGCGCTCACGCGCTACCTGGACAACCCGGTATTGCCCATCGACGACAACTTCGACGAGCAGCAGATACGGCCCTGGGCCACAGGGCAGAAAAACTGGCTCTTCGCAGGCACCTTGCTCGCCGGGCAGCGGTCCGCCGCCATCATGAGCCTCATCCAGACCGCCAGACTCAACGGCCACGACCCCTACGCCTACCTCAGGACGTCATGACTCGATTGCCAACGCATCGGGCGCCGACATAGCGGAACTTCTGCCACATCGCTGCAACGCGGCTTAGTGACGGCAAGGCGTATTCGTGGTGGCGGAGGCAACTCTCCGTCATGTTTCGGTTCGGAAGATCTTCCAGTCGTGAACGCAGTAACCGACGACTGGTGTAGAGGCGTGCTGTGACACGTCGGCCTTCACAGCGACTATCGCGATTCCTGGGACGTACTTGCCATCGCCATCGAGGCGGTAATACATCTCGTCTCCGCCGTCGAAGTCGAGCTCCATAGTCGGTGACAGCAGCGACAGCATGTCACCGATCCGCACTCCTTCGTAGGCGCCCAGATAGCCCTCGAAAACATAAATGCACCCGAGCACCCCAGCGGGAGAGAATACTAGCCGGACGACGTCTGAACCAAAGAATATGGCGGTTTCCCCAGGGTCGCCAAAGTTCCGAAGAACAAGAGCTCCCTTGTTCTCTGTCAGCGCGGCCACGAGGTGAAAGCCCGGTACATGGTCCTTCCTGCGTGCACCATTCAGCAAGGATTCAACACTTGACAGCGATTGCCCAATCTCGAATCCCGCGGCAGATGTTCCGGGCACAAGTGGGGCGTGGAGATCAAGCATTTGCAAGTGTCAGGCCGTTTGAGAGCGACTATTGTGCGACCGCTACCCACCCGAGGCAGAAAACGTCAACAGGACTTCGCGGGAAGCTTACCTTCTCCCGCTCGGATGAAAACGCGCTGGTGCGGTCCTGCTTCGTGGAGAGGGCGAACGCGTCTCGTCAGTGGGGCCAGCCATCACTTCCCTGCGCGCCTCTGCAGTTCCTTCATCAGTTGTTGGGAAGGAAGAACTCGGGTGTTTGGGGCGCCGCCTTGCAGGCCTTGTCCAGCCAACTCGAGATCTTCGAGGAGGAAGGCAGTGCAATGGTCAACTCCGGGTCGGCGTACATGCGCGTCAGGTTCGCGCCGGAGAGGTTGCCCTGCATCCAGGTGACGGGCAGATACTTGTCGGCCTTGATCCCCGAATCTCGACTGGCTGCCCGTGCGGCCACCCATTTGTCGCAATTGTCGTCGACATTTCTATGCCGACGACGACGCTGGCACCCTGCGATATTGCGTTTGTGGTGCCTGTCGCCGTGAGGGCGAGGACAGCCAGAGCGGCCGCTGCGAAGTGGTGCTGGATGGTGGTCTGGGCGGATTTTCTCGTAGGGGACATGATGCGGACATCGCTGCGTCTGCCACCACTGCGGCGTCTACACAACGCTTGCATTGCTGCATCGAGATGCCGGTGTTAGCCTCCGTATCCCCAAAATTGACCCATTGCACTACGGTTCGATGATCGACCGTATGAACACCATGAAGCAGTTCCCGACCACCGAACAAGCACCGAAGACCCGCCAAGCCGCGGCCGTCTCGCTGCGCGCCGAATTCGCAGAACTGCTTTCCTAGAGCCTTTCACACCTGGAGGCTCGGCCTCCGTGTTCCACAAGACCCGGTAGGCCTCGAGCCACCGGGTTTTTTTGTTTTTCGCCTGCCCCTTTTGGAGATCCGGACATGAGCCTCGAAGAGAACGTCTTGCTGCCGTCGCATTCGCTGCCGGCGCGGCGTCGTGCGTCGACTCCGTGGAGTGGTTCGTGTAGAGCTTCCAGGCCCTCGTGTGCCTGGAGGTCCATCCTTCGGGCCGAAAAGAAAGCCTGTCGGGTGGTCCACCCCGGCAGGCTTTTTTTTCGCCCGCATGGCGGGCATCGCGAGTTTGGTGCGCGCGCACCGACAACCGCCGAGCGTTTCGCCTGGCCAGCGGATCGCATCGGCTTTTCAACTCTGAAACTGGAGAAAGAAATGATGAACAACAAGGTTCATGTGAATGTCGGAACCATCGGTCACGTCGACCATGGCAAGACGACGCTGACGGCTGCGCTCACCTTCGTGCAGGCTGCTCGCATCGGTGGCCGTGCGCTGTCCTATGGGCAGATCGACAACGCGAAGGAAGAGCGCGAGCGCGGCATCACGATCAATACCTCGCACGTCGAGTACGAGTCGGACAGCCGCCACTACGCACACATCGACTGCCCCGGGCATGCCGACTACATCAAGAACATGATCACCGGCGCCTCGCAGATGGACGGCGCGATCCTGCTGGTGGACGGCACCGAAGGCGCCGCGCGGCAGACCATCGAGCATGTGCTGCTGGCGCGGCAGGTGAACGTCGGCCATATGGTGGTGTTCGTGAACAAGATGGACCTGGTGGCCGCGAGCGACCGCGCGGAGATCGAGCAACTGATCGAGATGGAGATCGGGGCGCTGCTGGCCGCGCACGGCTACGACGATGCCCGCTTCGTCTTTGGCAGCGCGCTGAAGGCGCTGGCTGCCGCCGAACGTGGCGACCTCGCAGGTGCCGACGTGCAATGCATCGTCGAGCTCGTGAACGCGCTGGACTCGCGCATTCCGGATCCGGTGCGCGACTACGCCGCGCCGTTCATGATGCCCGTCGAAGGCGTGCACACCATCACGGGCCGCGGCACCGTGATCAGCGGCCGTGTCGAGCGCGGCGTGATTCGCGTGGGCGACAGCCTGGAGATCGTCGGGCTCAGCTCGGTGGGCGACGAGAAGGTGGTCGTCACCGGCGTGCAGTCCTTCCACAAGGACGTCGCCGAGGGACGTGCCGGCATGAACGTCGGCCTGCTGCTGCGTGGGGTCAAGCGCGACGATGTCGTGCGAGGCCAGGTGGTCGTGAAGCCCGGTGCGCTGAAGCCGTATCGGACGGGGCGTGCGCAGGTCTTCGTTCTGAGCAAGGACGAGGGCGGTCGTCATACGCCGTTCGGTTCGGGCTACCAGCCGCAGTTCTTCTTCGGCACGACCGACGTGACGGGTGTGATCCGCGTCGACACCGAAACCGGCCTGGTCGAGCCGGGCGCGCAGGCGCAGATCAGCTTCGAGCTGAACAAGCCTGTGGCGATCGAGAACGGCATGCGGTTCGCGATGCGCGAAGGCGGCAAGACCGTCGGCGCGGGGATCGTGACCGAGGTGCTGGGCTGAAAGGCTGAGGCCCGTTTTCCCCTGTCGTCCGCTTGGCGGGCGGCAGGGGTTTTTTTATTCGGGCGCGCGTTGTGCCGTACCTACCCGAGCTGCTCCGCCAGCCCCACGATGATGCCCTCGGGTCCACGGATGTAGGCGAGCCGGTATGACTCCCCGTACTGCATCTGGCCGATGATTTCGGCACCATGGGCTTTGATGCGCGCAACGACATCGTCGAGGCCATCGACGGCGAACATGACGCGGCGAAGTCCCAGGGCGTTCACCGGCGTTGCCACGGGCCCGAACCTCACGGCCTCGGGCGTGTGGAACTTGTCGAGCTCGATGCCTTGCCCGTCGGGCGTGCGCAGCATCGCGATGGTGGATTTCACGTTGCCGAGCCCGACGAGCTTGCCGACGTCGGGCCCTTCCACCGTGGTCTGGCCCTCGAGCGCGAGGCCCAGTTCGATGAAGAACGCCTTCACGGCCTCGAGATCGTCGACGACGATCAGCACGTTGTCCATTCGCTTGATGGTCATGGCTGGGGTTCCTTTGTCAGGCGTGCGCCTGTCTGGCGCGGTTCAGTTCGCTCAGGTAGGAGCCGGGCTTCTGCTCGATCTCGCTCTCGGGCCCCAGCACGGCGACGACGGGCCCATTGATGAAGACCTGAAGGTCCGCCGGCACGGCGAAGAACTTCACCAGGTCCGGCCGGTCGATGGCCAGCTGATAGAGCGAGGTCTTCGTGAAGCGCGACGGGTCTTGAGAACCTTCCTTGTCGTCGAGATCGCTGAGCCACCAGCCCGAGTCGCTCGCGTCGTGAGGTTCCGCGCGCGTGAGCAGGATGCGCGACGCGGTCTTGTACTGCACGTGCACCACGACGCTTTTCTGCAAGGAAGGAAAGTCCGGCACGACCTCCGCGACGAGGCTCTCGACGACGTCCTTCTGGTTGCGCAGGTGCATCAAGGTGCTGTCCACCGAATCGATGAAGCGCACGGGGATCTGCTGCATGTCCGGTTCGGTGATCCGCAGGAAGCCGTCGTCGGTCTCCTCGATCATCGTGTACATCCAGCCGACCTGAAGGCTTTGGCCGCCGCTGAACTTCTCTCCCTCCGCCACCCGACTTTCGAGGAAGTGGAGGAACCAGGCGACGTCCGCATCGGGAATGGCCTTGTTGCCGACGCGAATGCGGAATTCGGGGTGACCGAAGCGTTGGCAGCCTTGGGTCGTGTGAACCACCTCGGCTTGGGGTTCGGTGGGTTTGTTCTTGCCGAGCGATGAGAGGAGAGTGCGGAGGGACATCGGCTGTACTCAAGAAAGGCAAGAAGCAGAGCTCTTGGATAGCAAAGCTGCTAGGAGGCAAACCATTCCTTGTGGTTGGCGGAATGGTTCCACAATGATGTTCAGGTGGACAGACGGGCGTAGTGTTCTCTCAAGTAGGCTGTCTCGCGACTTGTTTCCACGTGCCGACGAGGCCCCGTGAATCATGTTTATGCATGGAGGTCGTTCGAGAGTTCAGGGCAATACCTGGAAGGTATGGTCTCTTCTGCTCAGCGTTAACGTATCGATATCGTCGAAGAGAAGGGACGGTCTTGCACCATGGGCTCTTGACGATAGCGTGCCCGTCACGATGACCTGATCGCAGTACAAGTAAGGTCCACCGCCATAGGCCGGAACGCTCGACAAAAGAAGGGCTTTGAGCCTTTCGTGGTCGAGTGTGATCGATCGCGAAATGTCGTCTTTTTCATCCATGCACGAGACCAAGTATGCCTGTCCATGCGCGAGGACGAGCACGCCTCGCAAAGTGATTGCAGCCCGTTCACCTGTTGCAAGACGTGAGGGGAATTCGTGAAGTTGCATAGTCACGTGGCCGTCGAGCACGATATCTCTGCTGAGCCGGGCCAGAAAATCTATCGCTGAGCGATAGTGGCTAGTCCGGTGGACATCCTTCATCCAGCAGGATCATCGTGAGTTTTCCCTGATCTGTCGGCCTGTGGAAAGGGTCTAGCATCCTAGCTGACTCCACGTGCCGACAACCAGGTTGCGCGATGCCGCGTGATCTCTGCCGACGCGTTCGAACCTTCTTATTACCAACAACGTCGTCGCCTTTCAGGAGCACCGAGCGCTAGACTGCTGCTCCCTTTTCAGGAGACAGCAGCATGTCCCGATTGCTCGTGCGCAGCTTCGGTGTTTCGCTCGACGGTTTCGCCGCCGGCCCCGATCAGAGCTTGCAGAACCCGCTGGGCGTTCGCGGCCTCGAACTCATGAGCTGGTTCATGCCCACGCAGGTCTGGCAGCGGATGCAGAAGGGGAGCGAGGCCAAGGGCGAGACCGGTGTCGACAACGAGATCGCCGAACAGGGTTTCGCCTCGATGGGCGCCTGGATTCTGGGGCGCAACATGTTCGGGCCGGTGCGCGGCCACTGGCCCGACGAAAGCTGGAAGGGCTGGTGGGGCGACGAGCCGCCGTACCACGTGCCGGTCTTCGTGCTGACCCACCATGCGCGCGCGCCGCTGACGATGCAAGGCGGCACCACCTTCCACTTCGTGACTGGTGGCATCCACGAGGCGCTGGCACTGGCGCGCGATGCGGCGGGCGGGCGCGATGTGCGCGTGGGCGGCGGCGTTGCCACCGTGCGCGAATACCTGAAGGCCGGATTGCTCGACGAATTGCATCTGGCCGTGCGGCCGGTGCTGCTGGGCCAGGGCGAGGCGCTGTTCGAAGGGCTGGATCTTCCGGCGCTGGGCTACAGCTGCGAGCGGCAGGTGGCGGGGGAGCGGGCTACGCACATGTTTTTGCGGCGCAAGGCGGCTTGAGGCGGTCGAACGCGAACGCGGGTCGTTTCTGCTCTGCCTGCTTGCAATCCATGAACCTTGGCGAACCCGGCGTCGAGCCAAGGCAACACTTCTGTGTCGACGTCCTCACCACTACCGGCAGGCCGCATACAAGAGACAGTCGCGCGGCTCAACATCGATGTTCGGATGAACCGTGAAGCGGGCGAGCCGGCCTTCCAGCAGGAAGCCGCTTTTCTCCAGCACCCGCGCCGACGCGCGGTTGTCGACATCGCAGCTCGCCTCGACACGGAATATCTCTGGCAGTCCTAGCGCCTCTGCCGTGAAGGCACGAACGGCTTCCGGCATCAGGCCCTGACCCCAATGATTGCGTGCAAGCACGTAACCGATGTTCACGATGTGCCCCTTGGTACGCGCCTCGAGCATTCCCACGAGCTCACCGCTTGTCTTCAGGGTGATGACGTAGGGACGGGCTGAACCGGTGTGCCAATGAGCGACGCATGCAGCGACGAAATCGCGCGTTGCATCCTCGGATGCGTGGGGACGCCACACCATGTACCGCGCGACTTCCGCATCCTGCGTGTACGAGGCGTACATCGCCGATGCATCGGAAAGCTCGGGTGCGCGGAGTTCGAGGCGCGCGGTCTGGATGCGGTCGGGAAGCGCGGGAAGAGTCGGGGTCATCGGTCATGCTCACTGGGAGACGGCAAATGGGTCATTCGACCGCCTGAAACGGTGTGAACGCAAACCGTTTCTCGTAGTCGTGGTTCCACACGAAAGATCTCCGCATGATGCTCGCGAGCGAAGGGGCGCAATGGGCCGCATTGTGCCGGCACCGCTAACGACAGGCTTTGAGAGTCAGCAGTATCGCGGCCTGCCGCCGATGGCCAGATCTCCCTCGTGGGCCGTGCGCCACATCGGTTGGGCGTTCGTCACGAAACCCCCCCGACAATCCGCCAACCCCTCACCACCCAGACTCGGAACCATGCGCCTACCGCCCAAGTCGCTCCGTCCTCTCCTGCTGGCGGCCCTGCTGCTTTGCGCCCCGGCCCTTGCACCGCTTCCCGCGTTCGCACAGGCACAACAGGCCGCCGCACCCGCCACCGCCCCCAAGCCCGGCACCCCCGTACCCGCAGGCTCGCCGCTGCAAGCCGGCCCGGTCCACGCGCAGTTCGCGATCTACTACGCGCCGCGACCCAAGGCCGATCCCATGACCACGCTGCGCAGCCGGCTCGCCAAGCTCGGCGACGCTCCCAAGCTGCTGGCATCGTCGCCGAAGCCTTCCGAGGTTTCCGCCCCCGTGCTGTTCGCGAACTGGAACACCACGACCGTGCAGCAGACCTATCGTGCACCCGAGATGGAGATGCTGCAGCGCTTCGGCCATGGCATCACGCGCGAGCAGGCCGAGGCGCTGCAGGGCAGCAGCCAGGCGCTGATCATCGATTTCGCGCATCCCTCGAAGCTGGCGCTGCCGGCCATGCGCAAGGCGCTCGAACTCACGCTGCAGGTGGCGCGCGACACCAACGGCTTTGTCTGGGACGAGGAGACGCGCGAGCTGTTCACACCCGACGAATGGCAGAAGCGGCGCGTCGACTCCTGGGCCGGCGGCATTCCCGACATCGCCTCGCAGATCGTGATCCACGCCTACCAGGCCGACAACAAGCTCGCGCGCGCCATCACGCTGGGCATGGGCAAGTTCGGTCTGCCCGACGTGGTGGTGAGCCAGTTCTCGTGGTCGATGAACGGGCCGATGGGAACGCTGGTCAACGGCTTCGCGCAGGCGATGGTGGAGGGCGCGCAGATTGCGCGGCCCGGCCAGTTCGAACTGGACCTGCGCACGCTCAAGCAGGGCGGACTGCGCGACCCGAAGGACAAGGAGGCCAAGGGCACCACGCCCGCCAGGCTGTCGCTGGTGGCGGGCACCTGGGAGAGCGGCGATCCGCGCAACCGCCTCTACGAGATCGGCTTCGACCGCTACCCGGGCCCCGACCGCTCGGCGCAGCAGGTGGCCCTGCTCAAGAGCACCTTCGGCGCCGCCGACGATTCGGTGTCGCGCATCAAGCACAACGAGGAGATCCTCGCGGCCAGCAAGCTCGCCCGGGCGCAACTGCCCGCGCTGCGCGACGCGTTCGCCAAGGGCCTCGCGCCCGGCGAATACATCCTCGTGAAGGCACCCTTCGTTACCCGCAGCGGCGGCAACGAGTGGATGTGGGTCGAGGTCACGGGCTGGAAGGGCGATGCGATCGACGGCATGCTGAAGAACGAACCGGTCGAAGTGGTCGACCTGCACGCGGGGCAGATGGTGAAGGTGTCGCAGGCGAAGGTGTTCGACTACATGCGGCGCTATGCGGACGGGCGGGAGGAGGGGAACGAGACGGGGAAGGTGATTCAGCGTGGGGGGGCGGGGAAGCGGTGAGCGCAGGACCGCCCAGGGTTTCGTGTGCCATGGAAAACAACAAGCCAAACGAAGTGGAGGCGTTTGTTCGAATGCCTGACGAGGCACCGCTGATCGCCGCTCTTGCGCTGGACGTGGGGCTTCTTGTCCCGGACTCACGGAACAACTCCGACTTGAGAATCTACGAGTGCGGGCGCGTGACGCTCGTGGTCATGCCCAGCGAAGATGACTTTCCAAGCATCTCTCTCCACGGTGCTACCCGATGGAATTCCGACGTCGATTTCGCCCGGTTCGTTGCCGGAGCACTGGACTGCCAAGTCCGCTGCGATCCAGGTTCTGAGTTTCCAGAGGTTTCACCCTACTCGAACATTTTTCTGAATCTGCAGGAGGGCAAGGAGACGCTCGTTGCCTGGGGCTGAATCTACGGCCAGGCACTGATTTTGTTGGCAAAGAGCTGCGGGCTCGCCTACACCCGCCCCACCTTAAACGCCTGCAACCGCTCCCGCCGCTCCGCATCGAACGACCCACTGAGCCGCGCCGACAGTTCCTCCCGCCGCATCTCCTTCCCGCACGACTGACAGGCCGGCCCCAGCCCCGGGTCCTGCCCGCAAGGGATGTGCGTATAGCGAATCGCGACCTCCTCGTGTTCGCCCTTGCACCATGTCTCGCCCCAGGCGCGCAGCGCGAGGAACACCGGGTGGAACGAGATGCCCATCGGCGTGAGGTGGTACTCGTGCCGCGGCGGGCGCTCGCTGTAGAGGCGGCGCTCGATCAGTCCTTCGGCCTCCAGCTTCTTGAGACGGCTCGCCACCATCTGCGGCGTGGCCTGGGTCTGCACCTGGATCTCCTCGAAGCGACGATTGCCGAGGAACAGCTCGCGCAGCACGAGCACGGTCCAGCGGTCGCCGACGATGACCTGCGCGCGCGCGATCGGGCACAGGGTCGAATGCGCATGCGTCGCCTCGTGCTCGGCGGACGCGGGTGGGGGCGATTTTTGGGTCATTGCCGGCATCATACCGCTTGTCACTATGAAAATCATAGGTATAGTCGCCACCGTTCGCGAGGCGACTTGAAAACCGCCTCGCGCACCGCGGAGTCGATAGGACTTCCGCGAATGCAATCGACCCCATCGAAAGGCTTCTCATGTCTGAACCTGTCAAGTTGGATCTCGCTGCCATCGCCGATCGCTACGCCTCGGCCTGGCTCTCCCACGACCCCGAGGCGATCGTGGCGCTGCATGCGCCGGACTCGACCTTCCAGGCGCACGGCCGCGGCACGGCGGTGCGGGGCAACGACGCGTTGCTGAAGGAGTTCGGCGAAGTCTTCGAGCGCTATCCGGGCTTCGGCGTGGAAACGCGCCGCCTGCTGCTCGGCGACCGGCACTGGACGCTCGACTGGACGCTGACCTTCCAGCCGCCGGGCAAGGAGCGCCGCGGCTTCCATGCGCTGGACGTGGTCGAGGTGGACGGCGACGGACTCGTCACGCGCAAGGACACCTTCTTCGACTACGCGGAAATCAAGGCCGCCCTGAGCTGACCCCATGAGCGCCATCCTTCACAAGCAGCCACTCTTCGAGCAGCCGCTGTTCGAAGCGCTGCCGATCCGCCATCTGTGCGACCTGCAGGTCGATCTCGAAACGCCGATCGTCGTGCCCACGCCGCGCGGCACGCTGGTGCCCTACATCGGCAAGGGCGGCCGGCTCGACGGGCCGAAGCTGCACGGCCAGTTCCTGCCGGGCAGCGTCGACTGGGTCGTGATCGGCGCGGACGGCATCAGCCGGCTCGACATCCGCGGTGCCTTGCGCACCGACGACGGCGCGCTCATCTACTTCGAGAGCAAGGGCATCGCCAGGCTGCCGCCCGACGGCAGGGCGCGGCTGGCCAAGGGCGAGCGGCTCGCTTTCGGCGAGACCTACCTGCGCACCACGCCCAAGCTCGAGACCTCGGACGAGCGCTACACGTGGGTCAACGACCTGGTGCTCGTGGGCTACAACGAGCTGTCGGCAGGGCGGATCGACTTCCGCATCTATCAGCTGCTTTGATGCCGTGCAGCCCCGCGCGAGCCATCGTGCGGGGCCTTCGGCGCGGGCGCGCTACTTGCCGTCCGCGGTACCGAGGTGGGGCCGAAGCTCCTTGACCCGAGCATCGAGGTTGGCCGGCGTGACCTGCCAGCGCCGGGGATCCTCGTACTCGAAATCCGCGCGGACCCGCCGCGTCTGCCGGTTGAATTGAAAGAGCATCTTGATGAGGCCCTTGTCGCCTTTCCTGCCCTTGTGCAGCAGCCAGTCGCGATAGGCCTTCACCTCGCGCTCGATCGGATCCTCGAGAAAGGCGGCCGCATGGGCCTGGCCCTGGGCGTCGTAGACATAGCCGTAGCTGCCGTTGACATCGCCATCGGCATCGAGAGAGAAGATCGCGGAGACCTCGACCCAATCGACGCCTTGCGGCTCGCCGCTGTTCACGATCTCGCGGGCGATCGCGCCCATCAGTTCCATGTTCTGCGAGACAGGCTGGGCGGGCGCCGGCGCGACCATGCCGGCCACTGTGATTGCTGCGGTCAGGAATTTGGAGAGGGGGAGTTTCATGCGTCGGTGTTCGTTGGATGGTGCGATCAGGCGCTGTGGGGAGGCCGTGTCTCGTACTGGGGCAACGAATCGGTGATTTCGAACCACGATGCCTTCGACCCCACGTACACATGGCACAGCGGCCGCACACCCGGATCGCCATCGAGCACGCCGAGCGCGACACCCAACACGGCCGGCTTCGCATCGAGCTTGCTGATCAGGCTCGAGCCGCACACCGAGCAGAACCCGCGGTGGTCGCTCGGCGAAGACTCGTAGAACCGGACCAGTTCCTTACCCCTGAGCCAGCGGAAGTCCTTCGCCAGGATCTTGCCGCGCGCGCGAAAGGCGGTGCCGTGCGCCTTCTGGCACATCGAGCAGTGGCAGTACAGCGGGTCCTTGATCGTGCCGTCGATCTCGAACGCGACACCTTGGCAGAGGCAGCTTCCTTTCAGCATCGGTCACTTCCTTTGAACGCGTGTTTGGAGGTGGCGGTCAGTATGCGTCAAGGCGCGTCCGTGGGGCACGGACCTTGCAGCGCGGGCCGTCCCTCTGTCGTTCGGTTCAGTAGAGGGAGGCCGCGTTTGCCCTGAGCGCGAAGGTCGCGCTCCACGCCGTGGACCGCGAGACGGATCGTCACGAAGCGCTGATAGAGTCGTGCGCCCATGGGGCATGCGGCACCGTCATGCTTCGCTCGGAGCGCCGGCACGGCAGTGATGGCGATGAAATTTCCTTGCGCATCCAAGACCATGACAGCCTTCTCGATACTCGGCCGGGCGTTCTGCGCTGCATTGCTCGTCTTCGCTGCGTCGGCCCATGGCCTGTCGCCGGCCCAGTCCAGCGAAGAACTGAAGATCGGCTACCCGCCCCAAGGCATTGCTCTCGAGGAAGACCAGCGTGCACGAGTCGTCGCAGCACTCCTGAAGACCCGAGCTTGGCCTCAGACCAGGTTGGTTGTCATGGTCATGGCCGGCTCGTCCTTCTCCGAAGGCAAAAGCACCCGTCGCCGCAATCTCGCCGTGGCGAGAGCAGGGTATCTGGTCGAACTCCTGAAGACGCATGGTGTCGCCGAGACCGAAATCCATGTGGCGGCGGTCGCGAACAATCGCATGGAGTATCTCCCAAAGGGGCCTGTTCACCCCGTCGCGGATGAGCCGGAGAAGGGTGCCTCCACGTCGCTGTATTTCATGGGCTATCCGGAAAGACCGTGATAGTCAGGCCGGCAAGAGCCATTTGAAAGACGGCTGTGGCATTGCGCGAGATCGCCGTATCGACTTGAGGACACGGCCGATTCGTTGCAAAGCTGGAGCCGGGGGGCTCACCGCTCCTCTGTACGGCATGGTGCCGCCGCCAACATGCGCGCAGCGCGCAAGAACGCCACCGGACCGACCCAGCTGGGATTCCAGTCGTCCCCCACCGGCACCTGCCGCTTGTGCGCGATGACCAGCTCGCGTTTCGGAACGACCAGGATGTACTGGCCGTGCACGCCCCACGCCATGTAGGCGCCGTGCAGTGGCGAGTCGGACGGCTCCTCGAGCAGCCACCACAGGTAGCCATAGCCGAAGCCGCGCCGTGCCGTGTGCGGCGGATGCATCTGGGTGGACGACGTGGTCTCGCGCGTGATCTGTCCGATCCAGTCGGCCGGCACCAGTTGCTGCCCGCGCCAGTTGCCCTGGCGCAGCATCAGGTAGCCCAGGCGCGCCATGTCGCGCGTGGACAGGTAGAACGGATAGGCGAGGTGCCGGGACCGCCTCGCATTGCCGGTGCGGGCATGGCGGGCGAGATCGAAGTCCTCGAGCTGCAGCGGTGCGGCCAAGTCTTGCGCGAAGGCACGGTAGATGCTCTGGCCGGTCAGGCGTTCGAATGCGGTGCCGGCGGCGTTGAAGTCCCAGTTGTTGTAGAGGAAGTAGCTGCCGGGCGCTTGCGACCCACGCGGAGGCGCGGAGGCCGAATCGTCTCCGCCATTGGCGGCCGGATGGTAGACACCCGAACGCGCGGCGAGCAGGTCGCGCAGTCTCGCTTGCCTTTCGATGGGCAGCAGGCCGCCGACGTCATCGATGCCCAGCTCGGCCAGTGTGCGGTCGAGGTCGATGGCGCCGTTGGCGACGTACTTGCCGTACATCATCGACAGCACGCTCTTGCGCACCGAGAACACGATGCTCACGGCCTGGACCGGGCCTTCGCTGAGCAGCACGCGACCGTCCTGCACAGCCATGAGCGCGGTCGTGTCGAGCGTGCGGACGTAGGCGCGGGTGGCGTCGAGGCTGCGGCGGCAGGCGCTGGTTGCTGCGGGTTCGAGGGCGGTTGCCCAGGAGGCTTTGGGAAAGGTTGCCGATGCTGCGGGTGGTGCGGTCGTGCATGCGCTGGCGAGCAGCAGGGCAAGGCCGCATGCACACCATGAAACCCACCGGCGCTTGATGTCGCTATCGGACTGCATGCGATCCGAGTCTACCGAGGCGGCGTGCGAGGGCGAATGCCGTGCAACGGTCGTCCTCATTCGCCGATCCAGCTCGGTCTATCGTCGTACGGGAGCGGATCGGAGCTTGGTCAAGAATCGATAATCGAGCGAAATGCAGCAATGGAGTGATGGGTGGAAGCAGATCGATACCTGGTCATCGACCTCGAGGCAACGTGCTGTGACCGCGGAGCGGTTCCTCGAGAGCAGATGGAGATCATCGAGATCGGCGCCGTCATGGTTCGCCAGGAAACGTTTGAAGTCGAAGGCGAATTCCAGACTTTCATCCGGCCGGTGCGCCATCCTCGGCTCACCTCTTTCTGCACCTCCTTGACTTCGATCACCCAAAGCGACGTCGATGCGGCGCCGGCCTTCGACGAGGCAATCCGGAACTTCAAGCGCTGGCTCTACGGCTATGCCGGCTTTGTCTTCTGCTCCTGGGGTGACTACGACCTCAAGCAGTTGCGGCAAGACTGCGACTTCCACAGGGTGCCCTATCCCATCAGCGCATCGCATATCAACGGCAAGAAGCAGTTCACCGAACGGCAAGGTCTCTCCAAGAAGCCTGGCCTGGTCGACGCCGTGCGATTGGCGGGGATGGACTTCTCCGGAACCCATCACAGAGGCATCGACGATGCGAGAAACATTGCGCGGCTGCTGCCTTTCATGTTCGCGGACGCACTGATTTCGAGATCGAAAACTGGTGAAAGAGCCCTCTGAACGAGAGGCGAAAACCTGACTTCAAGAAATGAATCTCCAAGATGAAAAAAATCAAAGCCTTGATGCTGGTACTGGCCGTTCTGGCGCTTGCATCGTGCGCCGTACAGAGAAGCTCATTGAGGAGTGCGGCGGAGCATGGTGCCTTCCTGCCTCGAGCCGCATATGTCTATGAAGCGGCGGCTGGATTGACCAGGACGCCAGGCACCTTTGTCCTGATGCCGACTCGCTACGAGGCGGTCGGACAGGACGATCTGGGTGTTTGGTATCTTGGAGAAAAGGATAGCTTCTTGTCCTGGAGCAACGAGGAGTCCAATCGTCGCGATGGCAAGAAGGTGATTGCGGCATACCGAGGGGGCGTATTCGTTCCGCACGACAAGTCGACTGCTGCAAAGCTCTTCTACACCCAAGCGAGCGAAAACATCTACTTGGTCGATCCCTCGACTGTTCGCCGTGCCGAGCGGAGCCCGATTTCAGGTGGAGACTACCTTGGCGAAGCTTGGAACCAGGCGTTCACCATCGGGCCGGTAAGTGGGGCAACGATGATGGGCGCCGGCATTGGCGCAGCAATCGCCATTCCTCTCACGGAATACAACGCGGAAGGTTTCTTCTTCTACAACACGCAGCCTCCCAAAGATGCAAGATCGCTTCGCAGTTGGCTGACCGAGGTCAAGGACTAGATTGTTCTGGAGTACATCGCGTTCAGCGCCATGAAAATGGCGGTACGCCGTTCGCGTACGGCAGCTTCTGCCGCATTGTCGTAGCGTGTGGGGTCGCAAGCTAGACTTCTGCAGTCGCCGAGACTGAAGGCGAATCACTGTCGCGGAATCGCGTCGAAATCGGTGTTACACCGTTCTTGGTGCGTTGTTGCAGCGGGCCTGCGACAACGACTCGTATCGGATCCATCATGCCGGACTACCCTCGAATCAAGCGCGCGTTGCATACCTTCTTCAATGCGGAAGACGGGCTGTCGGAAGAAGTATCGCGTCGCCTGCTGGCTCGCTCGATGCGTACACCGGAGGCCATGGCTTCTTTCATGCGCGAGTTGCAAGCAGCCCTCGCAGATCCCGAACTCTCGTGGAGATCCATGTTGTTCAACGACGAATATGAGGTCGTCGATGCCCTGAGCGAAGCGGAGGCTCGAGAATTCGTGCAGCGCAATCTTGTGGAGCCCTTGGCAGCTCCTCCAACAGGCCCTCTGTAGACCTCCGAGTCTGCCTCCCGCTTGCTACCCCACTACTTTTCACCACGAAGGGGATTTGCTCACATCGGGTGAGGCAGGGGAATCCGCTTCAAGTCACGATCGGGTGGTTGGTCGCATCGACCACGCTTCCCAAGGGTATTCATGCTCTGTATGGATCTTCAAATGAAGCCGAAATTTTCGACGTCATACCTTGCGCAGCTCTTCGAGCCTGGTGACTATCAACGCCTTGCCGAAATGAATGACATCTTGCGCGGCGCCGATGCCATCACGGACGCTGCAGACTACGGTCTCAGCCGCAAGCTCTTCCTGTTTTGCGAAGGGCTTGACTTCTTCGCTCAGTCGATTCGTTCGGGAGCCTGGACCTATTTCGAGGCCGTTCCTCACGTTCGACAGCTTGCGTTTGCAAAGGCAGCAAGGGCCGAGCGTTCCGTGCTGCGAAAACTTCCCGAGATGTATGAGTTCGGAAGCAGCAATTGGCGAAACTCCGAGGCCATGCGTGGGCTCGACCGATGGATCGGGCAGAACGAAGCGGCGAGCGATGCATGGCTCTGGCAATTGGTCGTTGGGGAGCGAGAGGAATTCTTGAGGGTCGTGACCTGATTGATTTTCTGGCGACCCCGCTGCAAGGCGAGGGCCGCCGCGTCTTCCTCCCCTTCATCGCGCCGTCCGAATCTCCCCACCCGACGACCCACGGGAGCACGGGCACTCCCCGTATTTCTTGTTGTCGCCCAGGCCCGGTTCGCACGCACAGGCTTCCCGATCGCCGATTCAGCGCCCCGTCACGGGGTCTTAGGAGATGGTGGGCGTGCGTGGCGTGCTGCCGACTGCCGAGGCGTTGCCGATGGCGTGCTCGTTGCTCTTGCGGCGGTGTGAACCTGGAGCGTCCATCGGCGCCTTCCGGCCTGCACTGCGTTGCAGGCGTTCTCCGCAGCCGCATATTGCTGCTGGCGCAGCTTGCGTTCCGCTGCGATCTGCGCGGGCGTCACGCCGGGTTGGGTGGGGCCGTTGCCGTCGATCATGTCGAGCACCGTTTTCGTCATGAACATCGCGCTCTCCTGGCTGGCGGAGATCGAGGCATTGGGCGGCACCTTGGTCACGATGACGGTCTCCTCGTCAATGTGGGACCCAATCTGGCAAGAAAATCTGAAAACGAAATGCCTCAATTGGCGTATGCGCGGTGCGTGAATGACGCGGTGTTCTCCGCGGGGCTTTCGAGAAGGATTCCTAGGAAGCGGATGGCAGGCGCCTACAAGGACGGTTGGCGCAGGCACCTATGAACGGCTGAAGACAACAAGACCTTCAGCCATGACCCTCGAACAAACCATCGACAAGTTCAAGCAGGTCGACGCCGCCCGCGCCGACTACCCCGGCGAGCACCTGATCGTGCTCGGCGCCGGCGTGTTGCTGCTGCTGGCAGCCGGCCGCAGCCGCTCGTTCCTCACGCGCATCGTCGCCGGCGCGGCCGGTGGTGCGCTGATCGGCCGGGCCGCGAGCGGCACGGGCGGCATCGCGAAGCTGGCGGGTGCATTGCAGTCGGGAGGTTTGCAGTCGGGAGGTCTGGCATGGCCGCGCCGCTGATGGAATCGCTGCGCGCGGTCCGTGCGCCCAGGTACTGGGCCCTGGGGCTCGGGGTCGCGTTGCTCGCGGTGTTCATGTTCTACCTTGCGCTCAGCAGCCTGGTGCACGAGAGCGCGGGGCGCGCCCCGCGCCTGCCGCCGTCGATCGTGCCGGAGCAGGCGAAGGCGCCCGGGCCGGCCATCGACAACACGCCGCCGGTCGAGCCAGTCCGCGCGCCCGTCGTGTCATCGATCGCCCGGCTCGACACCACTATGGCCAGTGCCGACGCGGCCACGAACAAGAAGGCCGCCCCGGCCTTCATGGAGGTCCAGAAGTGCGTCATGCCCGAAGGCGATGCGGTCTACTCCGATGCACCGTGCCCGCCCGATGCCCAGGCCAGCACGCTGCGCCTGCCGAGCCAGCCGAACGCCGCGGCACGTCTCTGAGCAACTGCGCGGCCAAGGCTCAGGCCATGGCGGGCGCGGTCTCGCGTTCGATCGGCAGCCACAGCGTGAAGCGCGTGCCTTCGCTGCCCGACTGCCATCCCACGGTTCCGCCGATCGCGCGTGCGCGCTGCTGCTGATTGCGCAGCCCGCGCCCGCCATGCTGCAGCGCCTCGGCCACATCGAAGCCCGCGCCGTTGTCCTCGATGGTCACGCACACCAGATCGTCGGTGGACGCGGTGCTCACGCGCAGGGTGGTGGCGCGCGTGTGGCGCATCACGTTGGCGATGCACTCCTGCATGATGCGCAGGATGTGCAGCGCGCTGCCCGGGTCGAGCCAGGGCAGGTGCGGCACGGGCCGCACCTCCCAGCGCAGCGCGATGCCGGCGCCCTCGATGCGCGGCGCGAGCCTGAAGCGCAGGGTCGCGAGCAGCAGCAGCAGGTCGGGGTCGACGATCTCCATGGAATCGATGGCGAGCTTGAGGTCGTCCATGCAGGCCTTGAGCATGTCGGCGATGCAGGCGTCGCTCATGCTGCCTTGCTCCACCGAGCGGATGGCGCCGATCAGCGACGAGCCCAGACCGTCGTGCATGTCCTGCATCAGGCGGCGGCGCTCGGCGTTGAGCATCTGCTCGTTCTCCACCACGCGCAGCCGTTCGTAGCTCTGCTTGAGTTCGTCCTCGCGCTCGCGCAGCCGGTGCGCCAGGCCCTTGTTGAGCCGCGCCACCTCGGCGAAGGCGCCGGTGTAGCGCAGGAACATGATGTACGAGAAGACGAAGAACAGGCCGATGATGGCGTAGGGCGAGGTATAGACGCTCTCGGGGCCCACGAGGTTGTTCTGCAGCAGGGCGTCGTAGCCGGTGAAGGCGACGGCGATCATGGTCCAGGCCGCGACCAGCCGGCCCTCGGGCAACTGCACGCGGTAGGCCTTGCGCAGGTTCATCGAGAAGATCAGCACGGCCACGGGCAGCACGGCGAGGTTGAGCAACGGGGTGAACAGGTAGAGGCTGACGATCGAGCGCGAGACGTGGGGCAGGGTCGCGAGGTTGCAGGCCAGCACGAGACCGACCGACAGCCGCGTGAGCCAGGGCGAGGGTTGCCGGTGCAATCGCTCGAGGAACAGGTGGACGAACAGGATCAACCACAGGAGGCTGGCCACGGTCATCCACTCGAACCAGTCGTCCGACATCGGGATGTAGCTGCCGCCCACGTAGTAATGGAGCATGCGCAAAAAGGCCGCCGCCGAGATGGCGAAGAACAGCAGGTAGAGCGGCTCGCGCCGCTTGCCCAGCCACACGGCGAACGCGAAGGCGCCGACCGCGAGGAAGGCGGCGCTGCCCATGAACGGCAGTTGCACCTGCAGCAGATGGCGCGCCTGGTAGCGCCAGGACAGGTCTTCCTCGTGCCCCACCCACACGGTCGAGACGCCGCTGCCGCTGTTGCGCAGCCGGTCGACGCGGATCAGCACCGACGCGGGCGTGGGTGCCTGGGCCGCGGGATTGAGCGGCAGCAGCAACGGATGGTTGTAGCCGTTGTGGATCGGGCTGCCGTGCGATTGGTAGATGAGCACGCCGTCGCCGTACACGGCGATGTGGCCCAGGGTCTTCCAGCGCGGCAGGTAGAGCAGGCGCGGCTGCGTCGAGGGCGGCAGCCTGCCGAGGTCGAGGCGGTACCAGTCGGTGACGGTGCGCATGCCACTGGAAGCGGTGGGCACGAGCTCGCGGTCGGCGGTGTAGGGCAGGCCGACCGGCTTCCAGCCGCCGCGCGGCAGTTCGGCATCGACCGACAGCAGCGGCGGGGCCGTGAAGCCGGAGCCGGGCACCGACTGCAGCTCGGCTTCGGTGATGTGGATAGGCTGGTCGCCAGGCAGCACGGGCGCGGCGACGGAGGCGCGCGCACAGCACAGCAGCAGCACGATCAGCGGCAGCGCGCGCCAGAAGGCCGCGATCCCCCGACCGGCTCGTCCGCCGTCGTTGTTGCCCTGTCTCATCGAACGCTTGCGCCTTGGAACTCGCTGTCGGCTCGCGGCGTGCGCCGGTCGGGCGCCGGCCGTTTGCAGCGAGGGGCGCACCCGTGGGCCGCCGGTTTCTCCCCGATCGAACGGCCGCGCGCACTGGCAGCCGGTTCGTTGTCCCGTCTTCGCGGGTCGACGGCAATTATCGGCGCGCTATCGCCCCCGCGGCCCTTGCCCTCACATAGAACGCGGGCCAAAGGTGTGCGCGCGCCACATTGGAATCCGGATGCGGCGTGCCGAGACTAGCGGATGGCCATCGGTCCTCGGGCCGGCGGCCATCACCACTGGAAAAAACAGGAGACTTCATGACGATTCGCCCTCTGCGCGCCGGTGCCGCCTGCGCCGTTCTCGCCCTGCTGCAACTCACGGCCTGCGGCGGCGGTGGAGGCGGCGGTGCCGGCTTCGTGGCCTTGCCCCCGCCCACGACGAGCAACCCGCCGCCCGACACGCCGCCCGCGCAGTCCCCGGTGCTGCGCACCACGGCCTACGGACCCGTGCAGGGCAACGACGACTCCGCGACCAACGGCACCTACAGCTGGAAGGGCGTGCCCTTCGCCAAGCCGCCGGTCGGCGCGCTGCGCTGGAAGGCGCCGGTGGATCCCGAACCGTGGACCGCGACCAAGACGACGCAGAAGCTCGGCAATGCCTGCGCGCAGACGGGCCGGCTCTACGGCCCGGGCCAGAACAACCGCTACGACGAGACCATCGGCAGCTCGATCGGCAAGACCACGGGCTCCGAGGATTGCCTCTACCTCAACATCTGGACGCCCTCGACCGCGGCCGCGACGGACAAGCTGCCGGTCATCGTGTTCGTCTACGGCGGCAGCAACATCACGGGCTACACCGGCGACCCGGTCTACGACGGCGCGGCGCTCGCGAAGGCGGCCAACGCGGTGGTGGTGTCGATCAACTACCGGCTCGGCATCCTCGGCTTCCTGGCCTCGCCGCAGCTCAAGGCCGGCGTGGATGCGAACGACGACTCGGGCAACTACGCGATCCTCGACCTGATCAAGGGCATGAAGTTCGTCAACGCGAACATCGCGCGCTTCGGCGGCGACCCGGCCAACGTCACGCTGATGGGCCAGTCGGCCGGCGCGGTCAACATCTATGCGCTGATGGTCTCGCCGCTGGTGGTCAACACCAAGCCCGCGCTGTTCCAGCGCCTGGTGCCGCTGAGCGGCGGTGTCGCCACCGCGACCACGGTGCCGAACCAGAACAACGCGCTGCTGGCGGCGCTGCTGGTGGCCGACGGCACGGTGAAGGACACGGCGGCGGCCACCGCCTACATCGCGTCGCAGAGCAATGCCGACCTCGCGGCCTACCTGCGCTCGAAGAGCGCCGACACGCTGCTGCAGACCGTGCTCAACAAGCTGGTGCCGCTGGGGCTGTCGGCCTCGAATCCGCTCAACGACGGCGTGGTGGTGCCGACCAACCCGATCGCGGCGATCAATGCGGGCGAGTTCCTCAAGGTGCCGGTGCTGGCCGGCTACACGCGCGACGAGACCAAGCTGTTCCCGCAGAACCTCGCGACCTCGCCCGCCTTCGGCGGCATCAGCGGCCGGCTGCTCGACGACCCGACGGTGTTCTCGATGGCCTACAACTACGACCCGAACGCGGCGCCGACGACCTCGCTCGAACAGTGGATCCCGGGCCAGTACCTGCCGGTGACGACGCCGGTGACCGGCTTCAACGCGCGCACCGACCTCTACAACCAGTACTTCTTCATCGCGCTGCGCAAGCAGATCTTTCCGGTGCTCGCGGCGCAGAAGGTGCCGCTGTGGTGGTACCAGTTCAACTGGGACAAGTCGCCGGCGCCGTTCAACGACATCTTCGGCGCGGCCCACACCTTCGACCTGCCGTTCGTGTTCGGCAACTTCGGGCCGTCGCTCTATTCGAAGTTCGCCAACTCGAAGGCCAACGAGCCGGGGCGGCTGCAGCTGTCGGACGCGATGATGAAGAGCCTGGCGGCGTTCGCGCGCGGCGGCGATCCGAACAACGCGGCGCTGGGCGTGAACTGGCCGCAGTATCCGGCAATGCTGAACTTCGATGCCTCGCTGACGGCGAAGGCGATCACGGTGCAGCAGTAAGGCCGCGGCGCGCGAGCGCCCGAGCCGCCCGGGGCCGGACCTGCCGGCCCGGGCGGCTTTTTTCTTTCAGAGGATCGGCATGCTCGCTTCCTTCAGCACCCGCAGCACGAAGTGCGACTTGCTGTGCCGGATGCCGGGGATCTTGTAGAGCTTCTCGCGCAGCAGCCGCTCGTAGTCGCGCGTGTCGCGCACCGCGATGCGGATGTAGTAGTCGTAGTCGCCCGAGACCAGGTAGGCCTCCTGGATCTCGGGGATGGTGGCCAGGGTGCGGCCGAAGTCGTAGAGCGTCTCGTCGGTGTGGCTCTCGAGCGTGACCTGCACGATCACCGAGTCCTGGTAGCCGAGCTTGGCCGGATCGATGTCGACGGTGTAGCGCTTGATCACGCCCTGGGCCTCGAGCTTCTTGATGCGCGTCCAGCAGCTGGTGGGCGAGAGGCCGACCTCGGCGCTGATGTCCTGCAGGGTCTTGCGCGAATCGAGCAGCAGCACCCGGAGGATCGCCATGTCGATCTTGTCGAAAAGTCCTTCGTCATCTTGCGAGGATTTGCGATTGATTTTCATGTTTGAGGCCTGAATATCCAAAAATCAGAAGCAAATTCTGCCTCAAACACGGAAGAATTGACGGCATGAGACTGCTCGACCTCCCCAACGACCTCGCCCTGACGCTGGATGCCGAAAATTCTTCGGACATCGACGCGGCCACCGACCTGCCCCTCGATGCCGCGCTCGCCATCGACACCGCGCCGCGCGTGCGCAACGGCGCTGAGGCGCTGCTCGACACGCTGGTGGCCTGCGGCGTCGACACCCTCTTCGGCTACCCGGGCGGCGCCGCGCTGCCGCTGTACGACGCGCTGCACGGCGAGCCGCGGCTGCGCCATGTGCTGGTGCGCCACGAGCAGGCGGCCGTGCACGCGGCCGAGGGCTATGCGCGCACCACCGGCCGCGTGGGCGTGGTGCTGGTCACCTCGGGGCCGGGCGTGGGCAACACCATCTCGGGCCTGCTCGATGCGATCAGCGATTCGGTGCCGCTCCTGTGCATCAGCGGCCAGGTGTCGACCGCGGTGATCGGCACGCAGGCCTTCCAGGAGAGCGATGCGCTCGGCATGTCGCGCCCGGTGACCAAGTGGAACCACCAGGTGCGCACGCCCGACGAGGTGCCGACGATGGTGCGGCGTGCGCTCGAGATCGCGGCCGCGGGCCGGCCGGGCCCGGTGCTGCTCGACGTGCCGAAGGACGTGCAGCTCGCGCTGCCGGGGCAGGGCGCGCCGGTGCCCGTGCCGCGGCCGCTGCGCACGCACCGCTCGCCGGTGCCGCCGCGCGCCTGCATGCAGCGCGCGGCCGACCTGATCTCGACCGCGCGCCGGCCGGTGCTCTATGGCGGCGGCGGGCTCATCAATGCCGGTCCCGCGGCCTGCGAGGCCTTCACGCAGCTGGTGCGGCGGCTGCATGCGCCGTGCACGCTCACGCTGATGGGGCTGGGCGCGTTCCCGGCCTCCGACCCGGCCTTCCTCGGCATGCTCGGCATGCACGGCACGCTCGAGGCCAACCTCGCGATGCACGAGGCCGACCTCGTGGTGTGCGTGGGCGCGCGCTTCGACGACCGCGTGACCGGCAAGCTCGACCGCTTCTGCCCGCACGCACGCAAGATCCACATCGACATCGACCCGAGCAGCATCAACAAGGTGGTGCAGGTCGACGTGCCGATGGTGGGCGATTGCGCGGCCGTGCTCGAGGCGCTGCTCGCGCTGCTGCCCGAGCGCTTCGAGGCCGGGCGGCTCGCGCCCTGGTGGCAGCGCATCGAGCGCTGGCGCGCCGAGGACTGCCTGGGCTTCGCGCCGCGCACCGACGCGATCCTGCCGCAACGGCTCATGGCCTCGCTGCAGCAGGCGATCGCCGACACGGGGCGCGACACCATCGTCTCGACCGACGTGGGCCAGCACCAGATGTGGGCCGCGCAGTACCTGCGCTTCGACCGGCCGCGCCGCTGGCTCACCTCGGGCGGCGCCGGCACCATGGGCTACGGCCTGCCGGCCGCGATCGGCGCGCAGGTGGCGCATCCCGAGGCGCTGGCCGTTTGCGTGAGCGGCGACGCTTCGGTGCTGATGAACATCCAGGAGCTGTCGACTGCGGTGCAGCACCGCGCGGCGGTCAAGCTGGTGCTGTGCAACAACGGCTACATGGGCATGGTGCGCCAGTGGCAGGAGCTCAACCACGGCAACCGCCTGAGCCACAGCTGGAACGAGGCGCTGCCCGATTTCGTGGCGCTGGCCAGGGCCTTCGGCTGGGGCGCGCGGCGCGTGAGCGATCCCGCCGAGCTGCCCGCGGCGCTGGCCGAATGCCTGGCGAGCGAGGGACCGTTCTTCCTCGACGTGCAGGTGGCGGCGCAGGAGAACTGCTTTCCGATGATGCCGGCCGGCGCGGCGCACAACGAGGTGATGCTGGCCAAGGACCGCTGGTACCAGCCGAAGGAGGCCTGAGCCCACGATCCTCCGCGCTGCGCTATCTTCCCCAACGCGCGCCGCTTACCCGCGGCGCGTGTTCCGCCCGCAGGCCGCTTACCGGTGGCCGAACGGGCATCTCTCGCGACTCTTACCGGAGCCTTCTCTCATGTCCCACGATCTCGCCAGCGTCTCGCTGGACGACAAGTACACCTCTACGTCCGGCCGCGTCTACCTGAGCGGCATCCAGGCACTGGTGCGCCTCATGCTCGTGCAGCGATGGCGCGACCAGGCCAACGGCCTCGATACCGCGGGCTTCGTCTCCGGCTACCGCGGCTCGCCGCTCGGCGGACTCGACGAGGCGCTGTGGAAGGCGCAGCCGCACCTCGATGCCAACCACGTCAAGTTCCTGCCCGGCGTGAACGAGGAACTGGCGGCCACCGCCGTCTGGGGCACGCAGCAGGTGCACCTGACCGGCGAGAGCGCGGTCGATGGCGTGTTCGCCATGTGGTACGGCAAGGCGCCCGGCGTGGACCGCTGCGGCGACGTCTTCAAGCACATGAGCCACGCGGGCACCTCGCCCCACGGCGGCGTGCTGCTGGTGGCGGGCGACGACCATGGCGCCTATTCGTCGACCCTGCCGAACCAGAGCGACCACCTGTTCGCGGCCTCGATGATCCCGATGCTCTATCCGCAGAGCGTGGAGGAGTACATCGAGCTGGGCCTGCACGGCTTCGCGATGTCGCGCTTCGCGGGGCTGCCCGTGGGCTTCAAGGCGCTGGCCGACACGGTGGAATCGTCGGGCTCGATCCCGGCCGACGCGCAGAACGTGCGCACCCTGCTGCCCGAGGACTTCGTGCCGCCCGCGGGCGGCATGCATGCGCGGCTGTCGACCGACACGCTGGGCGTGCAGGCGCGCAAGCAGGAGGCGCTGATGCAGGACGCGAAGATCTACGCGGCCATCGCCTATGCGCGCGCCAACCGGCTCAACCGCGTGACCATCGACGCGCCCTCGGCGCGGCTGGGCATCGTGGCCTCGGGCAAGTCGTACCGCGATGCGCTCGAGGCGCTCGAGGAACTGGGCATCGACGCGGCCGAGGCGGCGCGCATCGGCATCCGCGTGTTCAAGGTGGCGATGCCCTGGCCGCTGGAGCCCGACTCGATCCGCGAGTTCGCCGACGGGCTCGACGAGATCCTGGTGATCGAGGAGAAGCGCCAGATCGTCGAGTACCAGCTCAAGGAGCATCTCTACAACTGGCGCGAGGACGTGCGCCCGCGCGTGATCGGCAAGTTCGACGAGCGCGGCGAATGGGGCGCGCATCCGCGCGGCCAGTGGCTGCTGCCGGCCACGGCCGATTTCTCGGTGGCGCAGATCGCGCGCGTGATCGCCGCGCGGGTGGCGCGCTTCCACACCAGCGACATGATCCGCACGCGGCTGGCGATCCTCGACGCCAAGGACGTGGTGCTCGGCAAGGCCGTGGCCACGCCGGCGCGGCCGGCCTGGTACTGCTCGGGCTGCCCGCACAACACCTCGACCAAGGTGCCCGAGGGCAGCCTGGCGCTGGCCGGCATCGGCTGCCACGTGATGGCGACCGCGATCTATCCCGAGCACAACCGCACCACGACCCACATGGGCGGCGAGGGCGCGCCCTGGCTCGGCCAGGCCTGGTTCTCGAAGCGCCACCACGTGTTCGCCAACCTCGGCGACGGCACCTACTACCACTCGGGCTCGATGGCGATCCGCGCCGCCGTGGCCGCGGGCGTGAACATCACCTACAAGATCCTCTACAACGACGCGGTGGCGATGACCGGCGGCCAGCCCGTCGACGGGCCGGTGAGCGTGCCGCGCATCGCGCACCAGGTGGCGGCCGAGGGCGTGCGCCGCATCGCGCTGGTGGCCGAGGACCCGACGCGCTGGCGCGACCGCTCGCCGCTGCCGGCCGATGGCGGCGGCTTCGTCCTCACCATCCACCACCGCGACGAGATGGATGCGGTGCAGCGCACGCTGCGCGACTACGAGGGCGTGTCGGTGCTGATCTACGACCAGGTCTGCGCGGCCGAGAAGCGCCGGCGCCGCAAGAAGGGCGAGTTCCCGCAGGCCTCGCACCGCGTGTTCATCAACGAGGCCGTGTGCGAGGGCTGCGGCGACTGCGGCGAGCAGTCGAACTGCACCTCGCTGCTGCCGCAGCCCACGCCCCATGGCCTGAAGCGCCGCGTGGACCAGAGCGCGTGCAATGCCGACTACTCGTGCGTCAAGGGCTTCTGCCCGAGCTTCGTGAGCGTGGAAGGCGTGAAGCCGCGGCGCATCGAGCCGGTGGCCGCGCGCGGCCCCGAGGCCGACGCGGCGCTGCCCGAGCCGCCCGTGCATGCGATCGAGGGCATGCACAACATCCTGATCACCGGTATCGGCGGCACCGGCGTCATCACCATCGGCGCGCTGATCGGCATGGCCGCGCACCTCGAGGGCCAGGCCGCGAGCGTGCTCGACATGACGGGCATGTCGCAGAAGAACGGCTCGGTGACCTCGCACGTGCGGCTGGCGCGCGACGCGGCCCAGCTCAAGGCGCAGCGCATTCCCACCGGCGAGGCCGACCTGGTGCTGGGCTGCGACATGCTGACCGCGGGCGCGCCCGACGCCATCGCCAAGATGCGCCCGGGCCGCAGCTATGCGCTGGTGAACACCTTCGAGCAGCCCACCGGCCATTTCGCGCAGGACCCGGACTGGACCTTCCCGGCCGGCCAGGTGCGCGCGCTGATCGAGGAATCGGTGGCCGGCAAGGCCGACTTCATCGACGCCACGGGCCTCGCGACCCGGCTCATGGGCGACGCCATCGCGGCCAACCTGTTCCTGCTGGGCTTCGCGTTCCAGAAGGGCTGCGTGCCGCTGAGTTCGGCGGCGCTGCTGCGCGCGATCGAGATCAACGGCGTGGCCGTGAAGGCCAACCAGCAGGCCTTCCACTGGGGCCGGCGCGCCGCGCTCGACCTCGCGGCCGTGGCGCGCGAGGCCTCGCCCGCGCAGCCGGTGGCGCTGCAGCTGCCGCAGGGGCTCGACGCCTTGCTCGCGGACCGCACCGCCTTCCTCACGGCCTACCAGGACGCGGCCTATGCGCGGCGCTTCTCGGACTTCGTGGCGCGGGTGCGCGGCGTGGAGCAGGCCCGTGGCCGCGGTGATCGCTTCACGCGCGCGGTGGCGGCCAACCTGTTCAAGCTGATGGCCTACAAGGACGAGTACGAGGTCGCGCGCCTCTATACCGACGGCGCCTTCATGAAGAAGCTGCAGCAGGAATTCGAGGGCACGCCCAAGCTGCGCTTCCACCTCGCGCCGCCGATCCTCGGGCAGCGCGATGCGCAGGGCCGGCAGGTCAAGCGCGCCTTCGGCCCGTGGATGCTGCAGGGCTTCCGCGTGCTGGCCGCGCTGCGCCGGCTGCGCGGCACGGCCTTCGACCCCTTCGGCCGCACTGAGGAACGCAGGACCGAGCGGCGCCTGATCGAGGAGTACCGCGCGGGCATCGAGGACATCCTCGCGCGCTGGGACGAGGTGGACGCCGACACCGCGCTGGCGCTCGCCAAGCTGCCCGAGCAGATCCGCGGCTACGGCCATGTGAAGGACGCGAGCATCGCCGCCGCGCAGGTGAGGCGCGATGCGCTGCGCTCGCGGCTCGTGGCGCCGCGCGCCGAGGCGGGCACGGTGGCGCGCGAGGCGGTGCCGGCCTGAGGAGGAAGGGCGGGGCGATTCCGGAATCACCTGTTATGGACAGGTCGATACGGAATCGCTAGACTCGCCCGCCATGGCCCGACCCAAAGCCTTCGACCGCAACGCCGCCCTGCAGGGCGCGATCGCCGTGTTCTGCGACCACGGCTACGACGGCACCTCGACCGAGATGCTGCTCGCCGCCATGGGCATCAGCCGCCAGAGCATGTACGACACCTTCGGCGACAAGCGCCGGCTCTACCTCGAGGCGCTGCAGCAGTACGCCGTGGGCCATGTGTCGCAGCACATCCGCGCGCTGCATGGGGCGGCCTCGCCGAGCGCGGGGCTAGCGGCCATGCTCGACGGCATGGCGACCCATTTCGGCGCGCAGGGCCAGCCTGGCTGCATGGGCATCGGCGCGGTCTGCGAGTTCGGCCGCGGCGATGCCGAGGTGAGCCTGCTGACCGACACCGCGGGCCGCATGCTGCAGTCGGCCATCGAGGGCCGCATCGGCGAGGCGCAGGCCGCGGGCGAGATCGATGCAGCGCTCGCGCCGCGCGCGGCCGCGCAGTTCCTGATGGCCACGCTGTCGGGGCTCAAGATCTCGGGACGCGGCGGCGCTTCGGTCGAGGACCTGCGCGACATCGCGCGCATGGCGATGCGCGGCCTGCGTTGAATGCGTGTGCGCGCGCCCGGTTTCGGGTACGCTTTTTTTTGCTCTATTCTGGATCGATCGATCCGTTAAAAAAGGAAGTCGACATGACGAAATCTCTCTCCGGCAAGGCCGCCCTCGTGATGGGCGGCTCGCGCGGCATCGGTGCGGCCATCGTGCGGCGGCTCGCGAGCGACGGCGCGGCCGTGGCCTTCACCTATGCGTCGTCGGACACGGCGGCGCAGGCGCTCGTGGCCGAGATCGAAGGGCAGGGCGGCCGCGCGCTCGCGCTGCGCGCCGACAGCGCCGATGCGCAGGCCGTGCGGCAGGCGGTCGACGCCGCGGCCGAGGCCTTCGGCGGGCTGCACCTGCTGGTGAACAATGCCGGCATCCTGGTCGGCGGCATGGTCGAGGACTACGCGCTCGCCGACTTCGACCGCATGTTCGCGGTCAACGTGCGCTCGGCCTTCGTGGCGGTGCAGGCGGCGCTCAAGCACATGGAGCGTGGCGCGCGCATCGTCATCACGGGCAGCGTGGTGGCCGAGCGCGTGGGCTTCGCGGGCTCGTCGGTCTATGCGATGACCAAGGGCGCGGTGGCCTCGATGGCGCGCGGCCTCGCGCGCGACCTGGGGCCCCGGGGCATCACGGTGAACGTGGTGCAGCCCGGGCCGACCGACACCGACATGGCGCCGAAGTCGGAATATGGCGCACGGCTGGAGCCGCTGATGGCGCTGGGCCGCATGGGGCACGACAGCGAGATCGCCGGCATGGTGGCCTACCTGGCAGGGCCCGACGCCAGCTTCGTCACCGGCGCGGCGCTGACGGTGGACGGCGGCTACCTGGCCTGATCAGGCCGGCGGGCGACCTGCGCGGTAGCCGCCCGGCGTGGTGCCGAAGCGGTCGCGGAAGGCGCGGCTGAAATGGCTGGGGTCGTTGAAGCCGTTGCGGAACGCGATCTCGGTCACGCTGAGTTGCGCGAGCCGCTCGTTGGCCAGTTCCTCGGCCGCGCGCTCGAGGCGGCGCTCGCGCAGGTAGGCGCCGTACTGCGTCTGCTGCGTGGCGAACAGGCGGTGCACCAGCCGCTTGGAGATGCACAGCTCGCGCGCGATCGCCTCGACCGAGAGCTCGGGGTCGCAGAGGTTGGCCTCGACGTAGGCCGCGAGCCGCTGCCAGCGGTCGCGCTCGTGGCGCTTGGCCGCGCCTGCATCGCCGGCCTGCGGCGCGCCGGCCACCGCTTCGCAGTAGATGGCCGCGAGCAGCGAGACGAAGGACTGCTCCGAGAAATAGGCCAGCGCGGGATGCGGCTGCGCCTGCACCGCGAACAGGCGGTCGAGCTGCTGGCGCGCCGACTCGGCCAGCATCGAGCCGGGCTGCGCCAGCGAGGGCTCGAAGTTGTCGCGCAGGTCGGCATAGATGCCGAAGAAGCGCCCGGCCGGCAGCCGCAGCTGCACCAGCCGGCCCGATTCGTCGAGCGCGCAGGTCGAGGGCAGCCGCGTGGTGCGGAACACGATGTCGCCCTTGCGAAAGGGCAGCCGGCGGCCGGCCTGCTCGATCGTGCCCTGCCCGTCGACCGCGATCATCGCGAGCACCTCGCCCGCGCCGTCGTGGCCGGACTGGCCCGCCGCATGGCGCACCTGCATCGGCGTGGAATCGAAGCTGACCGCGATGCCGCCGCCCACGAGCCGGCAGGCCTCGAGATTCATGCGCGGATGGCTGTGCTGCACGCTGAGTTCGCCGGGGTAGACCAGCGCGTCGAGCGTGGTCGAGTAGCCGCGCAGGTCGCCCGGGTAGAAGGGGCGCAGGTGCGGCGCGAAGCTCAGGTGCGGGGTCGGGTCGTGGTGCATGGTGGGGTGGGAGCCGGGCCGCGTGCATGGTTCGTGCCAAGGGCGGTCCGCGCCCGCAGTCTGGAGGGCCGGCCGCGGCCGCACATCGAGACTTTCCACTAGCGGGCGGGGCGGGGCCCGCGTCGCGTTGGCGCGCTGGATCAATGCGCGTGCGCGCAGGCGCAAGGCCCGGCGCGGCATCGCTTCCTACATTGGCGGCCATCGACCACCGATGAAGGAACCCCGCGTGAACCCCACCGTCACAGACGCCCCCTCCGCCGACGCGCCCCTGCAGCTCGACGGCCTCACCGTCGGCCACTGGAGCGATGCCGAGAAGCTCGCGCTGAGCTGCCGCATCCTCGCGAAGGAGGGCCATTCCGAAACCCTGGCCGGCCAGATCACGGTGCGCCAGGCCGACGGCAGTTTCCTCACCACGCCGCTGGCGCATGCGTTCGGCGAGATACGCGCGGGCTCGGTGATGCGCATCGACGATTCGCTGCGCGTGCTCGAGGGTCGCGGCGTGCCGAACCCGGCCGTGCGCTTCCACCTCTGGGTGTACCGGCGCCGGCCCGACGTCAACTGCGTGATCCACACCCATCCGCCCTATGTGTCGGCGCTGTCGATGACCGGCGAGCCGCTGCAGGTCGCGCACATGGATGCCACGCCCTTCTTCGACGACTGCGCCTTCCTCGCCGAATGGCCGGGCCTGCCGATCGCCGACGTGGAGGGCGAGATCATCTCGGCCGCCCTCGGCGGCAAGCGCTGCGTGCTGCTCGCCAACCATGGCTTCCTGGCCGCCACTTCGAGCGTGGAGGAGTCGCTCTACCTCTCGGTGCTGATCGAGCGCGCCGCGCGCAACCAGCTGATCGCGCAGAGCGCCTACGGCCGGCTCAAGCTGGTCGACCCGGCGCTGGCACGCGAATCGCACGACTTCCTGCTGCAGCCCAGCATCGTGAAAGCCAGCTTCGCGATGTTCGCGCGGCAACTCGACGCCAAGGAGATCTGAGATGAGCGAGGACCTGCATTTCCTGGAACTCACCGAGGTGGCGCAGCGGCTGCGCGAGCGCGCGTTGTCGCCCATCGAGCTGACCGAGCGCATGCTCGCGCGCATCGAGGCCGTCGACCCCGCGCTGCACGCCTATGCGCGCACCATGCCCGAGAGCGCGCGCGCCGAGGCGCGCCGTGCCGAGGAGGAGATCGCGCGTGGCGGCTGGCGCGGCCCGCTGCATGGCGTGCCGGTGGCGGTCAAGGACAACTGCCATGCGGCCGGCGTGGTCTGCGCCAACGGCACCGAGGTCTACGCCGACTTCAGGCCCGAGCGCGACTCGACCGTGGTGCGCAAGCTGCGCGAGGCCGGCGCCGTGATCCTCGGCAAGCTGCAGCACACCGAGGGCGCGTTCGCCGAGCACCACCGCAGCATCGTCGCGCCGGTCAATCCATGGAACGCGGACCAGTGGCCCGGTGCCTCCTCGAGCGGCTCGGGCGTGGGCACGGCCGCGGGCCTGTGCTTCGGCTCGCTGGGCACCGACACGGGCGGATCGATCCGCTTTCCCTGCGCGGCCAACAACCTCACGGGCCTGAAGCCGAGCTGGGGCCGCGTGTCGCGCTTCGGCGTGTTCGAGAACTCGGCCTCGCTCGACCACGTGGGGCCGATGACGCGCAGCGCGGCCGATGCAGCGGCGATGCTCGCCGCACTGGCCGGTGCCGACGACGACGATCCCACCGCGCTGCCCGATGCCGTGCCCGACTATCTGGCGCTGTCGGCACAGGGCGTGGCGGGGCTGCGCATCGGCATCGATGTCGAGCACATCGCGCGCGACGTCGATGCACCCACGCGCGCCGCGATGCAGGCGGCGCTGGCCACGCTCACCGGACTGGGCGCCACGCTGCGCGAGGTGCGGCTGCCCGATCCATCGGAGGTGATCGCGGGCTGGCTGCGCTTCTCGGCGGTGGAGATGGCGGCCGCGCACGAGGCCACCTATCCGGCGCAGAAGGAGCGCTACGGCCCGGTGCTCTCGGGCTTCATCGAGGTGGGCCGCGCGCAGTCGGGCATCGAGCTGCAGAAGCTGCTGATGCAGCGGCTGAACTTCCGCGGCGCGCTGGTCAAGCTGTTCGGCGACATCGACCTGCTCGCGATCCCCGTGACCTGCGACGCGGGCTTCAGCAATGCGCGCATGGCCACGCTGGGCACCGACGAGGGCGACCTGCTCAAGCTGCTGCGCTTCACCGCGCCCTACGACATGAGCGGCCATCCGACGCTGACCTTGCCCTGCGGCTTCACGCCCGAGGGCCATCCGATCGGCTTCCAGTTCGTGGCGGCGCACCTGCAGGAGGCCACGATGCTGCGCGCCGGCCGCGCCTACCAGGGCGCGACCGACTGGCACCGGCGCCATCCGGCATCGATTCAGGACCGCAACGAGGAGCACCCCGCATGAACACCATCGCCACACCGGTGGGCGCCGCCGCGCCCGCGGCCGCCAAGCCGCAGAGCGTCTGGAAGGTCGGCGCCGCCACCATGGCCGGCACCGCCATCGAGGGCTTCGACTTCCTGGCCTATGGCACCGCGGCCGCGCTGGTCTTCAACAAGCTGTTCTTCCCGAACTTCGATCCGGTGACCGGCACGCTCGCGGCCTTCGGCACCTTCGCGAGCGGCATGCTCGCGCGGCCCATCGGCGGCATCGTGTTCGGCCACTACGGCGACCGGCTCGGCCGCAAGGCCATGCTGACGCTGAGCCTCTTGATGATGGGCATCTGCACCGTGCTGATCGGCGTGCTGCCGACCTACGAGTCGATCGGGCTCTGGGCCGCGGTGCTGCTGGTGCTGCTGCGCATCGGCCAGGGCTTGTCCTTCGGCGGCGAGCTCGGCGGCGCGATGCTGATGGCGGTGGAGCACGCGCCGCCGCGATGGCGCTCGCTGGTGGGCAGCATGCCGCAGATGGGCGCGCCGATCGGCGTGCTGCTGTCGTCGGGCGCCTTCGCGCTGGTCACGCAGCTGCCCGAGGACGCCTTCCTGCACTGGGGCTGGCGGCTGCCGTTCCTGGCCAGCGCGCTGCTGATCGCGGTGGGCATCTTCATCCGCACGCGCATCGACGAGTCGCCCGAGTTCGAGGCCGTGAAGGCGCACCGCAAGACCGCCGCGCTGCCGGCGCGCGAAGTGGTGCTGGCGCACTGGCGGCCGCTGCTGCTGACCATCGGCGGCAAGCTGGCCGAGGTCACGCTGATCTACACCCTCCTGGTGTTCTCGATCTCCTATGCGGTCACGCGGCTGGGCTTCTCGCGCGGCGATGCGCTGCATGCGCTGGTGCTCGGTTCGTCGCTGATGGTGCTGACCATCCCGCTGTTCGGCTGGCTGGCCGACCGTGTCGGTGCGCGGCGGCTCTACGTGTTCGGCGGCGCGCTGCTGGCCTTGATGGCGCTGCCGCTGTTCCAGGCCATCGGCAGCGGCTCGCTCACGGCCTACACGGTGGCGATGGTGGTGGCGCTCGCGCTCAACTACCCGCTGATGTTCGCGCCGCAGTCGAACCTCTACGCGGCGCAGTTCCCGGCCGAGCTGCGCTATTCGGGCATCTCGATCGGCATCCAGATGGCGGCCGCGCTCGGCGGCGGGCTGGCGCCGATCATCGCGGCGACGCTGGTCGCGAAGTTCGGCAGCATCGTGCCGGTGGGGGCGTACGTGGCGGTGCTGGGGGCGGTGGCGGCGCTGTCGGCGTGGAAGATGCGGCCGGCGGCGAACGAGTGACGCGCAGCGCCCATTCTTTCGTGGCGCCGAAAATTCCAATTGACACGATGAATACCTTCTCCTAATCTCCGGCCCCACGACAGCACTCGGTCCCGAGTGCGTCGGGCAGCAACATCGCTGCTCTACATACCGGCTATGAAAGCCCTCGAACAACGCGCAAGCGGGGTCGAGGGCTTTTTGCTTTTTGGGAGCTTGAATGACAGTGCAAGAAGGCCAGGCTTTTCCCGACCTCGTCGTCGCGAGCGTGCAGATGGAGCCCCATGTGGGCGAGACGGCCGCCAACGTCGCGCGCTCGGTGCAGTTGATCGAGCAGGCGGCCTCGCAGGGCGCATCGATCGTGGTGCTGCCCGAACTCGCCAACAGCGGCTACGTGTTCGCCAGCCGCGCCGAGGCCTTCGCGCTGGCCGAGCCGGTGCCCGACGGCCCGAGCACGCGGGCCTGGGCCGAGGTGGCACGGCGCTGCAAGGTGCATGTGGTGGCCGGCATCGCCGAGCGCGAGGACGACCGGCTCTACAACGCCGCCGCGGTGCTCGGCCCGCGCGGCTGGCTCGGCACCTACCGCAAGCTGCACCTGTGGGGCGACGAGCACCTGTTCTTCGAGCCCGGGAACAAGGGGCTGCCGGTGTTCCACACCGAGCTCGGCCGGCTCGGCGTGATGATCTGCTACGACGGCTGGTTCCCCGAGGCCTACCGCCTGCTCGCGATGCAGGGCGTGGACCTGGTGTGCATGCCCACCAACTGGGTGCCGATGCCGCAGCAGCCCGCGGACCGCCCGGCCATGGCCACCACGCTGGCGATGGCCAGCGCCCACAGCAACGGCATGAACATCGTCTGCGCCAACCGCACCGGCGTCGAGCGCGGCCAGCCCTTCGTGGGGCAGAGCCTCATCGTGGGCGCGCAGGGCTGGCCGCTGGCCGGGCCGGCCTCGCACGACGGCGAGGAGATCCTCTACGCACGCATCAATCTCAAGGCCTCGCGCCAGGCGCGCCACCTGAACGCCTTCAACGACGTGCTGCGCGACCGCCGCGACGACATCTACGACCCGATGCTGGGCACCGGCTGGCCGATGCCGCGCCACTGAACCCCGCGCTCCCGCTTCTTTCTCCCGCTGTCACACACCCACCCCCTTCCATCGAACCCCGAGAGGACCTTGACCATGAAGATCGCTTCCCTCCTGCGCCTCGGCGCCCTGACGGCCGCCGCCCTGGCGGGCCTCCATGCCCAGGCCGCCGACCCCATCCGCATCGGCGTCGCGGTCGGCCTGTCGGGCGCCAACAGCGTCGTGGCGCCGGCCGCGGTGCAGTCCTCGCAGCTGGCCGTCGACGAGATCAATGCCGCCGGCGGCATCCTCGGGCGCCAGGTCGAGCTCGACATCGTGGACGACGCCTCGGGCGCCGTCGGCGCGCAGAAGGCCTTCGACACGCTGGTGTTCCAGAAGAAGGTGGCGGCCATCATCGCGATGGAGAACAGCGCGGCGCGCAACGCCGCGCTGCCGGTGGTGGGCAAGGGCCGCGTGCCCTACATCTACACCTCGTTCTACGAGGGCCGCTCGTGCAGCAACTGGATGTACGTGAACGGCTGGGTGCCCGAGCAGCAGGTCGCGCCGGTGGTCGACTACTTCCTCAAGAGCAAGAACGCGAAGACCTTCTTCCTGGTCGGCAACGACTATGCCTTCGGTCGCGGCATGCTCGACTTCACGCGCAAGTACATCGAGCAGAAGGGCGGCAAGGTGGTGGGCGAGGAATACCTGCCGATCGACGGCAGCGACTGGACCTCGGTGATCTCGAAGCTGCGCGCCGCCAAGCCCGATGCGCTGATCAGCGCCACCGCGGGCGGTGCCCCCAACGTCTCGCTGGCCAAGCAGCTCAAGGGCGCCGGCCTCACGCTGCCCTACGGCAACCTCGCGATCGACGAGGGCACGGCCAGGACCATGGGCGACGTGGCCAGCGGCATGTACATGTCGGCCTCCTACCTGACGGGCATCGACATTCCCGAGAACCGGAAATTCCTCGAGGCAATGAAGAAGAAGTTCGGCGCCGACCTGAAGACGCCCAACGAGCTGTCGGAGCCGCAGTACGAGGCCTTCTTCCTCTACAAGGCGGCGGTCGAGAAGGCCGGCTCGACCGACGCGGCCAAGGTGATCAAGGCGCTCGGCGAGGTGTCGTTCACCGGCCCGCGCGGCCCGGTGTCGATGAACAAGAGCCGCCACACGCCGCTGTCGATGCGCCTGGGCCAGGTGCAGGCGGACGGATCGATCCGGATCCTCGAGACCTTCGCGAGCGTCGATCCCGGCGCCCAGTGCCCGAACCTCAAGTAAGACCGCAGCCGAAGGCCTCCCCATGGTGCTGTTGCTGGACCTGCTCACGACCGCGGCGATGCTGTTCATCGTCACCGCCGGGCTGATGATGATCTTCGGGGTCATGAAGATCGTCAATTTCGCGCATGGCGCGCTCCTCACGCTCGGCGGCTACGCCAGCTACGTGGTCACCCAGCTCCGGCTCGATCCGTGGCTGAGCTGGCCGCTGTCGCTGGCGGTCGGCGTGGCGGCGGGCATGCTGGTCGAGCGGCTGATCGTGAAGCCGCTCTACAAGCGGCCGCTCGACGCCATCCTCGCGACCTGGGGGCTGGGCATCGTCATCGGGCAGTCGATCGTGATGGCCTTCGGCCGCGAGGTGCAGTTCGTCGACGCGCCGCTCGCGGGCACCTGGTCGCTCGGCGGCGTGGACTACTCGGCCTACCGGCTGCTGCTGGTGCCGATCGCGATCGCGCTGTGCCTGCTGCTGACCGGGCTGCTGAACGGCACGCGCTTCGGCATCCGCACGCGCGCCGTGGTCATGAACGAGGAACTGGCGAGCGGCCTGGGCATCCACGCGGGCCGCGTGCGCTTCATCACCTTCAGCCTGGGCGCGGGGCTGGGCACGCTGGCGGGCACCATGATCACGCCGCTGTCGAGCGTCGATCCGAACATGGGGCTGCCCTGGCTGGTGAGCGCCTTCATGCTGGTCATGGTGTCGGGCCATTCGATGGCCAGCCTGCTGCTGACCTGCGTGGTGTTCGGCGCCTGCCAGGTACTGGTGAGCACCTATGCCAACCCGGTGCTGGGCGGGCTGACCATCGCGGTGCTGGCGGCGGTCACGCTGCGCGTCCGCCCGAAGGGATTCGCCCGTGGCTGAGAGCGCCGCCATCGCCCCTCCGGCGCCCTCGCTGCGCGCCACGCTGCATTCGGGCCGCGGGCTGTCGGTGCTCGGCGGCCTCGGCCTGGCGCTGCTGGTGGCCGGGCCGTGGGTGTTCGACACCTACCTGCTCAACATCCTCGTCAAGGCCTTCTTCTTCGCCATCGCGGCGATCACGGTCGACCTGCTGTGGGGCTACACCGGCTACCTGAGCTTCGGCCAGTCGGCCTTTTTCGGCATCGGCGCCTATGCGGCGGGGCTGGTGTTCACGCACGGCGGCTTCAGCGTGCCGATGGCGCTGCTGGCGCTGGGCATCGCCATCGCGGCCAGCGCGGCGGTCGGGGCGCTGGTGGGCTGGCTGTCGTTCTACCGCGGCGCCTCGCCGTTCTTCGCGACCGTCATCTCGCTGGTGCTGCCGATCGTGCTGACGCAGCTGCTGCTGTCGGGCGGCCAGTGGACCGGCTCGAGCTCGGGCCTGACCGGCTACGAGAGCTTCGACCTGTCGATCGAGGCCTGGTATGGCGTGTCCGCTGCCTTGCTGGTGCTGTTCGGCGTGCTGGGCTGGCTGCTGGTGCGCAGCGACGCGGGCCGGGTGCTGGCCGCGATCCGCGACAACGAGTCGCGCTGCACCTACCTCGGCATTCCGACGGCGGCGGTGAAGATCGCGCTGCTGACCGTCATGGCGGCGGTGGCGGGCATCGCCGGCTTCGGCTACGGCGCCTTCAGCGGCGTGGTGGCACCCGAGCTCACCGGCTTCGCGCTGGGCACCGAGCTGATCATCTGGGTCGCGCTCGGCGGGCGCGGCACGCTGTGGGGACCGTTGATCGGCGCGGTGCTGATCAATGTGGCCACGGCCTACCTGAGCGGCAGCATGCCTTTCGCCTGGCAACTGATCGTGGGCGTGGCCTTCGTGCTCGTGATCGTGCTGCTGCCGCAGGGCCTGGTGCCGCTGCTGCTGCGGCCCTTCGGGCTGGGCCGCATCGCCGCGCGCGAGCCGGTGCTCGAGGCGCGCCCGTTGCGCGCCGTGGCCGCCTCCACCGCGGAGCCCGCGCTGCAGATGCGGCAGGTGGCCCGGCACTACGGCGCGCTGCAGGTGCTGCAGGGCATCGACCTGGAGGCCCGCGGCGGCGAGCTGGTCGGCCTGATCGGCCCGAACGGGGCGGGCAAGACCACGCTGATGCGCTGCATGAGCGATGGCGCCGAGCGCAGCGCCGGCAGCGTGCGGCTATGCGGCCACGACATCCGCGACCTCCCGCCCGAGGCCTGCGTGCGCTTCGGGCTGGGACGCAAGTTCCAGAACGCCAACATCTTCGAGTCGCTGACCGTGGCCCAGTGCCTGCGCATCGCGGGCTCGCTGCGCGAGCGGCCGTCGCTGCTGCGCCAGGATCCCGTGCTGCGCCTGCCGGCCTACGCGCTCGACGTGGTGCGCGCGACCGGCCTCGACGCCAAGCTGGGCACCGTCGCGCGCGACCTCTCGCACGGCGAGCAGCAGGCGCTCGAGCTCGCGATGGTGCTGGCGCTGGAGCCGCGCATCGTGCTGCTCGACGAGCCGACCGCGGGCCTGACGCGGACCGAGCGCTCGCAGATCGGGGCCGTGCTGTCCTCGCTCGCGTTGCGGCATGGCCTGTGCTGCCTGCTGGTGGAGCACGACCTCGATTTCGTCGAGCAGATCGCCACCCGCATCGTGGTGCTGCACCAGGGCACGATCGTGATGCAGGGCCGCTTCGAAGAGGTGGTGAATTCGCCGCTGGTGAAGACCATCTACGCGGGCAGCGCGCACGCACCGCAGGAGGCTGCCCGATGAGCGCCGCGCCGGGCTGCCCCAAGCCAGCTCGCACCGCAGTGCGAAGCACGGAGGTACTTCCATGAGCCAGGACCGGTGGGCACTGAGCGTCGAGGGTGTCACGAGCGGCTATGGCGCCTCCGTGGTGCTGCGCGGCCTGTCGTTCGGCATCGCGGCCGGCGAGGCGGTCGCGCTGCTGGGCAAGAACGGCATGGGCAAGAGCACGCTGCTCAAGACGGTGATGGGCTACCTGCCCAAGAAGGGCGGCCAGGTCCGCCTGAACGGCCAGGACATCACGCGCCAGCCGCCGCACCGCATCGCGCGCCAGGGCATCGCCTACGCGGCGCAGGAGCGCGCGCTGTTCGCCGACCTGAGCATCCGCGAGAACCTGCGGCTCGGGCTGGAGAAGGAGTCGCTGTTCGACGAGCGTTTCGCGGACATCGAGCCGCTGTTCCCGGTCTTCGCGAGCCGGCTGCGGCAGGATGCGGGCACGCTGTCGGGCGGAGAGCAGAAAATGCTGCTGCTCGCGCGGGCGCTGATGATGCGGCCCTCGATGATCCTGCTCGACGAGATCACCGAAGGCCTGCAGCCCTCGGTCATCGACCGGCTCGCGCGCGCGCTGCTGGACGAACGCGCGCGGCGCGGCACCACGCTGCTGGTGGTCGAGCAGAACGTGCCGTTCGCGCTCCAGGTGGCCGATCGCTACGTGGTGCTCAAGCAGGGCGAACTGGTGGACGAGGGCCCGGCCCGGGCCGGCGATGCGGCCGCCCGGGTGTTCGAGCACCTGCGGGTCTGAGCCTGCGGCACGGATTCTGCTGGCGATCGCGATGAAGTGAGGATGACGATGGAGAAAGCCGATGACCTTTGACAAAGCCGCTGCGGCCGACGACGGCTGGCGCGTCGGCGTGCTGCACTCGCGCTCGGGCGCGACCGGCGTGACCGAGTCGGAGCATTTCCTCGGCACCGTGCTGGCGATCGAGGAGATCAACGGGCTCGGTGGCGTGCTCGACCGGCCGCTGCTGCCCGTGGCCTGCGATCCCAAGGGCGACGACGACGAATACCGGCGGCTCGCGAGCCGGCTGCTGCTGGAGGACGAGGTCAACGTGATCTTCGGCTGCTCGCGTTCGTCCAGCCGCAAGGCCGTGCTGCCGGTGATCGAGCGCAACAACGCGCTGCTGTGGTATTGCTCCTTCTACGAGGGCTTCGAGTACTCGCCCAACGTCATCTACACCGGCGCGGTGCCGAACCAGAACAGCGTGCAGCTCGCCGCCTACCTGCTGAAGAACCGTGGCCGCCGCTTCTTCCTGATCGGCGCCGACTACATCTTTCCGCGCGAATCGAACCGCGTGATGCGCGAGATGGTCGAGCAGCACGGCGGCGAGATCCTCGACGAGGTCTACGTGCCGCTCGAGGCTTCCGAGACGCAGCTGCAGGAGGTCGTGCGCGACATCGCCGAAGCGCAGCCCGACGTCATCTTCTGCACCATCGTCGGCCAGTCGGCCCGGCGCCTCTATCAGATCTACCGCGAGCAGGGGCTCGATCCGCGGCGCATGCCGATCGCCAGCCTGTCGATGGTGGAGGAGGAGGTCCGCATGATCGGCATCGAGGCCTGCGTCGGCCACATCACCTCGGCCACCTACTTCAGCTCGCTGAAGAACGCGCACAACGAGCGCTTCATCGCGCTGTGGCGCGAGCGCTTCGGCGACCGGCCGACCAGCATGTGGTCGGCGGCGTCGTACAGCCAGGTCCACCTGTTCGCGCGGGCGCTCGAGCGCAGCGGCAGCCTCGACACGCGCAAGCTGGTCGCGGCCCTGCGCTCGGTGCGCTTCGATTCGCCCGAGGGGCCGCTGCACATCGATGCCGAGAACAATCACACCTTCCTCACGCCGCGCATCGGCGTGTGCCGCGACGACGGGCAGTTCGACCTGCTGTGGGAAGGCGCGGGGCCGGTCAAGCCCGACCCCTACCTGTCGACCTTCGGATTTTCCGAGTTCTGGCTGAGTTGACGCCATGAGCGCCGCGCCGGGCCGCCCCAAGCAAGCTCGCACCGCAGTGCGAAGCACGAAGGTATTTCAATGAGCAGCTTGCGTCGCCTCTACGATGACCTGCGCAGCATCTGCGTCGCGGTGGTGTATCCGCCCGGCGAGGACCGCGACATCCTTCTCGACCAGCTCAAGCGCATCGGCTGCCGGCTCAAGATCATCTGGCCCTTTCCGCCCGCGCCGCCCACGGGCTGCGACGTGATCTTCTTCCAGGTCTCGCAGGAACTGCAGGACAGCATCAGCTGGAGCGCCAGCGCGGTGGAGGCGACGCTGATCGCGTTGTCCGACTACGAGAACCCGACCACGCTGAAGCTTTTGCTGGGCACCAGCGCGCACGGCGTGCTGACGCGGCCGTTCCGCTCCTCGGGCGTGCTGAGCACGCTGGTGCTCGCGCGCTCCTCGCGCGGCTACCAGGAGCGCCTGCAGAGCAAGGTCAGCAAGCTCGAGGAAACCATCAAGTCGCGGCGCCAGATCGAGAAGGCGATCCGCATGCTGGCCGACACCCAGTCGTTGACCGAGGCCCAGGCCTACGAGCACATGCGCGCGCGCGCCACCACGCTGCGGGTCACGGTGGCGGAGGTGGCCCTGATGGTCGTGGAGGCGCACGAGGCGATGGAGAAGCTGGGGCTGGGGCGGCTGCGCGGCGGCGGCGCTGGTTGAGTCGACCGGCCTTAGTCGGTCTCCCCGAAAGGGTGCAGACGCTCAGGAGTGCCCGTCCACCCGCATCTGGAACAGGAAGTAGGGCGGGATGCAGGCCCCGCGCCCTTCGGCCTGGCCCTCGGCCTGCGCGCAGATGTAGTCGTCGCGGCAGGGCGCGGTGGCCGAGCAGCTGCGCAGGTTGCCGGGGCGCGTGTGCTTCGCGAGGCATTCGCCGAAGGGGCGCTTGGCCGCCAGGCACTGGTTGAAGTCGCTGAGGATCGCGATGCCGCCGCAGGTGCCGTTCGGGTCCTTGGGATCGCAGGGGCCCGAGCACATGCCGCCGGGGAAGCCGACCGAGGTCTTCTCGCAGACCGAAGCGGCGCCTTCGCAGGCGGTGCGCGGCAGCTTCTCGGCGCGGTCTAGCCAGGGGTTGGCCGAGGCCGTGATGCGCGTGGGTTCGCAGCGCGCGCCGACGATTGCCGGCTCGGGTCGGGCGTTCGCATCGAGCGGCTCGGCCAGCGACCGGAAGGGATCGGGCTTTGGCGTGGTCAACGCTGCTTGCAGATAGCGTGCACGGCGCGCGAGTTCGTCCTGCAGATGCGGCGAGTGCGGCACCGCGAGCGCATTGCCGGGCGTGAAGCTGCGCGAGGCGCCGCGGCGATCGACGCCCAGCAGGTGGAAGCCCGCGACCGCGCGGCTCTGGTGGCAGCCCATGCAACTGAGGTCGTCGAGCCGGCGCAGCAGGGCCTGCGGCGACTGCAGCGTGCGGCTGCCGGGCACGGCTTGCCATTCGCTCTCGGCGAAGAGTTGCGCGAACGGGCGGTTGGCGAGGCGCTCGAGGCCGCGCGGCGCGACCGAGATGGCCTCGGTGGCGAGGAAGCGCTCGGGGATCCTGAGCGTGGCTTCGTCGAGCGCGCGCAGGTTCTCGGGCTGGCGAAGCCATTGCTCGAGTTCCTGGCGCAGCGGCGCGCTGGCCTTGAGCTTCGCGACATCGGGCGTGTTCTCGAGCGGACCCACGTCGTAGCGCTTCGCGGCCGCGTTCCAGCGGAAGGCGCGCAGCATGTATTCGGCATGGCCGCCGAGATCGGGCCGCACGGCCGAGGGCCAGCGCACGCTCTGCAGGTTCACCGTGAGTTGGGAGATGCGTGCGGGCGCGAGCCGCTGCGGCGCGAGCGGGCCGTCGGCCGACACCAGCCAGCGGCCCAGCGCCTGGTCGGCCATCGCGGCCCGCGGCGGCTGCCAGCGTTTCGCGGCCGAGGCGCAGCCGCCATCGGCATCGGGCGCGTCGCCGCGCAGTTCGACGTTGACGGTCATCGGCAGCCGCGACTGCATCGCGCTCGTGCGGTAGGCGAGGCGGTACACGAGCCGGGTCTCGCCGCAGGCGCCGTCCTGGAACGGGCGGCGGTCCATGCGGTTGGCCACGCCCACCAGTTCGAAGAAGGCATCGGGGCTCGCGAGCCAGCGCGCGTCGAAGAGGCGGTGGGGGTACTTGGCGATGCCGACACCGGCCTGCCTGTCGCGGCGCTGGATGGTCGCGAGGCTGGCACCGATGGGGTCGGCGATGGAGCGCCAGGCATTCGAACGCATCAGCGCCTGGTTGCTCGCGATGCCGTCGGCGGCCGGCGTCTCCGCCAGCCAGTGGGCGAAGCCGGCGCCGGACTTCTCGGCGGCCTGCAGCGCGGCGGGCTCGGTGACGAGCAGCAGCGGCTCGGCCGCGTGGGCGGTGGCGAAGACGGAGGCCAGCGCGAGGCCGGCGAGCAGGCGGTGGGGAAGCAGCGGCACGCGGACCATTGTGCCGCGACGCTTCACGCGCTCGCGGCGGTCTCCATCCGCTCGCGCATCATCCGCGCCACGGCCACGCCCTGCGGCTCGCCGAGCCGTTCGAGCGCGGCGATCACGCCGCGCCGGTCTTCCTCCGAGCGGTCCTGGTTGAGCTTGAACTTGCCCTCGAGCGATTGCACGGGAATCTCCACCGCCGCGATCATGTCGAGCCGCGGCGCGACGAAGTCGAAGGGCATGGCGTCGAAGTCCCAGCGGCCCGCGCATTCGGCGCGCAGCGGCGTGTCGTAGACCGCGACGGTGCGGCGCAGCACGGCGTGGATCGCCATGCGCTCCTCGATCACGCGCGGCGTGCCGCGCGCATGGATCGCGCTGTAGTTCCAGGTCGGGAAGGTGCTCTGTTTGACGTACCAGCTCGGCGTGACGAAGGCATGCGGGCCCTGGAAGATCACCAGCGCCTCGCGGCCCGCGCGCAGGTCCTCGAGCTGCGGGTTCTTCCGCGCGAGATGGGTGGTGAGCAGGCCCGCCTCGCCATCTCGCGCATCGAGCAGGAAGGGCAGGTGGGTGGCGCTGGCGCCGGCCGGGCCGACCGTGACCAGCGTGGCGAAGCTCCAGGCGCGCATGCCTTCGTGCAGCGTCGCGAGTTCGGCTTCTACATAGGGCTTGGGCGTGTACATGCGGCGGCTCAGCGCGTGGCGAGGTCGCGCAGCCAGCGCACCGAATCGTCGAAGGCGCGGCCGGCCACGTCGGCGACCGAGACCGCCTCGAGGAAGCCGTGGATGGTGCCGGGGTAGAGCGTCTCGCTGACCGCCACGCCGGCCTCGCGCAGCCGCGCGGCCATCAGCCGGTTGTCGTCGTACAGCGGGTCGCATTCGGTGACCACCATGCAGGCCGGCGGCAGGCCTTCGAGCCGGGCCGAGAGGCTGTGCAGGCGCGGGTCGGCGAAGTCGGCCGGGCCGCGTACATAAAGGCCGTAGAACCACAGCATCATGTGCAGCGACAGGCCGTACTCGCCCGCGCCGTAGCGCACCACCGATTCGCGATAGAGCTCGGTGCTGTATGCGCCGTAGTTCAGCAGCATGCCGCGCGGCAGCGCGTCGCCCTCGTCGCGCAGCACCAGGCAGGCGCCGACCGAGAGGTTGGCGCCGGCCGAGTCGCCGCCGATGAACAGCTGCGCGGGATCGATGTCGAGCGTGCCCGCATGGGCGGCCAGCCAGCGCATCACGTCGACGCATTCGTCGTGCGGCTGCGGAAAGCGCGCCTCGGGCGCACGCGTGTAGTCGATGCCGATCACCGCGATGCCGGCACGGCCCGCGTACTCGCGCATCACGCGGTCGTGGGTGTCGAGGCTGAACAGCACGAAGCCGCCGCCGTGGATGTAGACCAGCGCACCCTGCAGCGTGCGCTGCGCGGGGTAGTGCACGCGGATGCGCACCTCGCCGTGGCGCGTGGGCACGCGGTGGTCGACGCTGCGCGCCATCTCGGGCCCGCCCCGCGTCCATGGCGCGCGCACCTTCTCGGCATTGGCGCGGCCCTCGGCGATGGGAATGGTGTGGCGCTTCGGGTAGCGTGCGCCCTCGGCGCCCATGAGGCGCATGAACTCGACGATCTGCGGATCGAGCGGTGGCGGGGCGCTGGGATGCTGCCAGCTGTAGGGCAAGGGGGAGGTCACGCGAAGGCTTTCTCGGGAACGGGTTGGATGTCGATGGCGGGTTCGGCCAGTTCGTGCAGCGGCCGCGGCGTGGCCGCCAGCAGCGCCTGGGTGTAGGCATGGCGCGGCTGGTCGAACACCGCGTCGCGCGCGCCTTGCTCCACGATGCGGCCGCGCTCCATCACGATCACGCGGTCGGCGATCTGCTCGACGGCCGCGAGGTCGTGGCTGATGAACAGGCAGGCGAAGCCATGGTGCTGCTGGAGGCTCTGGAACAGGCGCAGCACCTGGGCCTGGATCGTCATGTCGAGCGCGGAGACCGGCTCGTCGGCCACCACGAAGGCCGGCCGGCGCACCAGTGCGCGCGCGATCGCCACGCGCTGGCGCTGGCCGCCCGAGAGCTCGTGCGGATAGCGCGCGCCCAGGCCGTCGAGGCCGACCTCGTCGAGCGTCTCGGCCACGCGCCGCAGGCGTGCCGCGGCATCGAGCTCGGGCAGGTGGCGCAGCGGCTCGGCCACGATCTCCTGCACGCGCATGCGCGGGTCGAGCGAGGAGAAGGGGTCCTGGAACACCAGCTGGCAGGCCAGCCGGAAGCGGTGCAGCGCGGCGCGGCCGGCCGTGCGCACGTCCTCGCCGCGGAACAGGATCTGTCCGGCGTTCGAGGGCGCGAGCCGCAGGATGGCGCGGCCCAGCGTGGTCTTGCCCGAGCCGCTTCCGCCCACCAGCGCGACCATCTCGCCCGGATGGATGTCGAGGTCGAGCGCGTCGATGACGGGCACCGGCGGCTGGCGCTTGAAGAAGCCCAGGCGCGCGCCGGGGTAGCTCACGCCGAGGCCGCGCACCTGCAGCAGCGGCTGGCGCGTCTCGGTCGTTGCCGGCTTGGCGGCCTGGCGGCGCGGCAGCGCGTCGACCAGCTTGCGCGTGTAGGCTTGCTTCGGCGCGATCAGGATCGAGGGCACCTCGCCGGTCTCGACCAGCCGGCCCTTCTCGAGCACGATCGCGCGCTGCGCATAGCGGCCCACCAGGCCGAGGTTGTGCGTGATCAGCAGCACGGCCGTGCCGTTGTCGCGCGCCAGCTCGACCATCAGGTCGAGCACCTCGCGCTGGCTCAGGGTGTCGAGCGCGGTGGTGGGCTCGTCGGCGATCAAGAGGCGCGGCTTCAGCAGCATCACGCTCGCGAGCATGATGCGCTGGCGCATGCCGCCCGAGAACTCGTGCGGATAGGCCTGCATGCAGCGCTCGGGGTCGGCGATCTGCACGCGGCGCAGCATCTCGAGGCTGCGCGCGCGGATCTCGGCGGCCGACAGCCGGTGGTGCATGCGCAGGCCCTCGGCCATCTGCTCGCCGATGCGGTGCACCGGGTTGAGCGAGACCATCGGCTCCTGGAACACCATGCCGATGCCCGGGCCGCGGATCGGCCGCATGGCCTGCGCATCGTGCCGGCTCAGGTCCTGGCCGTCGAACACGATGCGCCCGCCGGTCTGCGCGATGCCTGGCGGCAGCAGCTGCAGGATGGCGCGCGCGGCCATGGTCTTGCCGCTGCCCGATTCGCCGACCACGGCGAGGAATTCGCCGGGCCGGACCTCGAACGAGAGGTCGTGCACCAGCGGCTGGGTGCCGTGGCGCAGCGCGATCCTCAGGTGCTCGACCGAAAGAACAGGAGAGGGGTTGGAAGGCGCGCTCATGACTTCTCCGTCCGCGGATCGAGCCGGTCGCGCAGCGATTCGCCCAGCAGGTTGATGCCCAGCAGCGTGAGCGCGATGCACAGGCCCGGCACCACGCACAGCCAGACGGCCGAGACCATGTAGGGCCGCGCGCTCGAGAGCATGTTGCCCCAGGTGGGCGCGGGCGGCGGCACGCCCAGGCCCAGGAAGCTCAGCGCGCTCTCCGACAGCAGCACCCAGCCGAACATGCTGGTGGCCAGCACGGCGACCGGCG
>Ga0209902_100357_pt1 | contig 56344 bp, 53 predicted proteins | sample FECB27metaG_FD_188304 | JGI IMG/M metagenome (GOLD analysis project Ga0209902, IMG submission 188304) | Cyanobacterial communities from the Joint Genome Institute, California, USA - FECB-27 (SPAdes) (version 2) | ecosystem: Environmental > Aquatic > Thermal springs > Hot (42-90C) > Microbial mats...
GCCGGCATGGTTCGATCACTACAACCGGCTTCACCCGCACAAGGCGCTGGGATACCGTTCACCGCGAGAGTTCATCGCAGACCGTTCAACCACGGAGGACGTGTCCGGTCTTTGAGGGGCAACAACACTCTAATGGTTAACGAGTTCAAACTTAAGCAGACGTTTGAACTCGAGTTCGCGAGGGCGAAGCCCAATACCCCTGCCGCCAACACGCCTCCTTGAGCGCCCGTAGCTTTGGCGCTTGTGTCAGCAATGGGTCGAACGCTGCCCTCCCTCGTCATGGTCGCCCTTGTGGCGACCATCCACGTCTTGCGACGCTGATGGCGCGCAAGCCTTCGCAGGACGGTGTCTCCGCCGAGAGGGTGCAAGACGTGGATGGTCGGGACAAGCCCGACCATGACGGGAAATGTCCTTCGGCATTAAATTCCGCGCTGCTTCACCAGTTCCGGAACTCGTCCGAGAACAAACCCCTTTCGGCGGTCCAGGCATTCTGCGCCGCGATGGCCTCGCGGTTCTCGTCGAGCCAGAGCTGCGCTTCTTCCCTGATGACGCGCGCCCGAAGGGCATCCTCCGCGACGGCAGAGACGTTGACCCCGTAAGCGCGCGCTTTCTCGACGAAGGCGGCGTCGAGCGAGAGGTTGATGGGGCGCTTGCCGGCGACACGGGCCATGCGCATGAATAATGCACACGGACACCCAGAAGTCATCTCTTTCGGGCGTGCCCAGCCGGGGTAGGCACGAAAGACGTCGTCGCGCACCCAAGCACAGGCTGGCGCTTCCCCACTTCTGACGTATAGTGAGGCCTCAACGATCTCGCGGCTTGGGGGCAAGCGGCATGGCGATCTCGATGGCGGGGCTTCCCGCGTTCCTTTTGTATTTCTGTCTCGGCGTGGCGCTGATTGCCTGCTTTGCGGCGGTCTATCTGAAGTTCACCGCCCATGACGAGATCGCGCTGATTCGCGGCGGCAATCTTTCGGCCGCGATCGCGCTCGGCGGCAATGTCGCGGGCTTCTCGATCCCGCTCGAAAAGGCCATCGCGCAGGCGAGCAGCATCCCCGATCTGCTGATCTGGGCGGTTGCGGCGATGCTGATCCAGTTCGCGGCCTACGGGCTCGCCCGCATCCTGATCCCGGACCTCTCGCGCAAGATCGAGGAGGACCGTTTGCCGTCCGCGGCGATGCTCGCCGTCATCGCGGTGATCTCCGGCACGCTGGCGGCCGCCAGCATGACGGCCTGAGCGCGGAGGGCTTGTCATGAAGCGCTCGACGCAGATCGGACTGGCTGCGGTCGGGGTCGTGCTGGTCGCGACCACATGGTCCTTGATCGGCGGCAAGGACGAGGAGGAGAGCCTCGTCTACAACTCGCTCGCCGAATGCCGCGCAGCCGGCCAGCTCTCGGCGACGCAATGCGAGCAGCGCTTCAACGAGGCGTCGGCCAATCACCTGCGCGATGCCAAGAAGTTCACCAGCAATGCGAACTGCGAGACCGAGTACGGAGCGGGCTCGTGCCGCAGCAGCACCTGGAACAACGCGCAGGTCTTCATCCCTGCGCTAGCGGGCATCATGCTGGCGCGCGGCCTTGCCCAAGGCGGCGGCGCGGCGCAGCCCTTGCTGCCGCCGACGCAGCAGGCGTGCCCTCCCGGCAGCCAGCAGCCGGAATGCCAGCAGGCGCGCTCGTCCTCGTCGTCCTCGGGCGGCGGAGGCTACAGCAGCGGCGGCAGCCGCTCTCGGGCCTATTCGACGACATCCGGGCAGGCGCTGGTCGCCCGCAACGTCTCCTCGACCGGCGTCGCCAGCGTACCGGGCGTCGCTTCGCGCGGCGGCTTCGGCTCGACCGCGCGCTCCTTCTCCTCGTCCTCCTCGTCCTGAGCGATGCGGCGCGTCACGCTGCCCCCGCGTGCGGACTGGCAGGCCCAGGTCGAGCGGCTGGGCTTCGCCTTCCACTCGATCGACGGCGCGACCTACTGGGACGAAAGTGTTGCCTACGCCTTCACGCTGGAGGAGATCGAGCGCGACATCGAGGCGCCGACCGAAGCGATCGAGCAGCTCTGCTTCGCCTTTATCGACAAGGCGCTGGGCGACGAGGCGATCCTGACGAGGTTGGCCATTCCCCACGCGCAGTGGGATTTCATCCGCTCATCCTGGCAGCGCGGCGACCGCAATCTCTATGGCCGGCTCGACCTTGCCTATGACGGAAGAGGCTCGGCCAAGCTGCTCGAATACAACGCCGATACGCCCACCGCCCTGTTCGAATCGGCCGTCGTGCAGTGGGACTGGCTGGAGCAGGCGATGGCGCTGGGCACGCTGCCGCGCGGCAGCGACCAGTTCAACTCGCTGCATGAGCGCCTGATCGCGGCTTTTGCGGGCTTACGCGATCCTTCGCCCTTCCGGCTGCATCTCTCCAGCGTCCAGAACAGCAACGAGGACAAGGGCACGGTCGACTACCTGATGGATTGCGCCAAACAGGCCGGTCTCGACGCGCGCTTCAGCTATGTCGAGGAGATCGGCCTGCTGCCGACGGCCGCTTCTGCGACGGCGCCAACCAGCCGATCGAGACCCTGTTCAAACTCTACCCTTGGGAATGGCTGTTCCGCGAGCGCTATGCCGATGCATTGGCAGGCTCACGGTGCCAGTTCGTCGAGCCGCCCTGGAAGGCGATCGTCTCCAACAAGGGCTTGCTCGCCTGCCTCTGGGAGATGGAGCCTGGCCATCCCAACCTGCTGCCGGCCTTCTTCGAAGGCGATCCGCGCTGCGAGACGCTCTCGGCCCGCCGCGTGCGAAAACCGCTCTATTCGCGCGAGGGGGCCAACATCACCCTGACGGAACGCGGCACGGTGCTCGACAGCGATGACGGTCCCTATGGCGCGGAGGGCTTCGTGCTGCAGGACGCGGCGCTCAACCTGTTCGAATCGAACGGCAATTACGCCGTGATCGGCTCCTGGCTGGTGGCCTCGCAGGCCTGCGGCCTTTGCGTCCGCGAGGACGTTACGCCGATCACCAAGAACACCTCGCGCTTCGTGCCGCATTACATCGAGCCGTGAGGCGCTCGCGGTTACGGCATGACCCTGCCTCCGTCGCCTGCTAGACAGGAGGTCTCGAGATCAAGCCGAAAGCCGTCGCCATGCCTGACCAGACCAGCACCAGCCCGCGCGGGCTCGACCATCTCGTCATCGGCGTACGCGATCTCGACGCGGCCGGCGCGTTCTATTCCCGGCTCGGCTTCAGGGTGGGCGCGCGCAACCGGCATCCCTGGGGCACCGAGAACCGGATCGTCCAGTTTCCAGGCAGCTTCCTTGAACTGGTCACGGTCGGCGATGCGCAGGCGATCCCGCCGCATGCGCCGGGTCGGTTCTCCTTCGGGGCCTTCGTGCGCGATACGCTCGAGCGGGGCGAGGGGATGTCGATGCTGGTCCTGGAGAGCGCCGACGCAAAGGCCGACGCAGCGCGTTACAAGGCCGCCGGCATCGGCGATTTCGAGCCCTTCTTCTTCGAGCGAACGGGCTTGAGGCCCGATGGTTCGCAGGTCCGCGTCGCCTTCTCGCTCGCATTCGCCGCCGACGCGGCCGCGCCCGAATGCGGCTTCTTCGTCTGCCAGCAGCACGAGCCGCAGAATTTCTGGAACCCGGCCTTCCAGCAGCACGAGAACGGCGCGACGGGCTTGGCATCTGCGATCATGGTGACGGACGAGCCGGCGGCGCATCGCGCCTTCCTCTCGGGCTTCACCGGCGGGGCCGAGATCATCGACGGCAACGAGGATTTCGTCCTCGGCCTGCCGCGCGGGCGCATCGACGTGCTGGATGCCGAGGCTGCCGGGGCGATCTACCATGTCGCGCCCGACCCGACGCCGGCTCGCTTCCTCGGCTTCAGCGTCGCGGTTGCCGAGCTGGAGGCGCTGGCGCGGCGCTTGTCGGAGGCCGACATCCCGTTCCACCATGGCGAGGAGCGCATTTCGCTTGCGCCGGAGGCCGCCTTCGGCTGCGTCATCGCTTTCGAGGCGGCCTGAGCGCAAGGGCGCCTTCCAGGGAGATTGAACCGACATGCTGCCGGCCTTGACCAAACTGCCTGATTTCGCGCTGTTCTTCTCGGTCTCGCTGGCGCTTGTCGGCGTTTACCTGCTGGTTTACACGCTTGCGACCTCGCATAACGAGTTCGGTCTGATCCGGCAGAACAATGTCGCGGCCGCCCTGTCTCTGGGCCTGAGCCTGACCGGGTTCGCCCTGCCATTGTCGAGCGCCGTGGTTCATTCCACCACGATCGTCGATCTTTCGATCTGGGGGCTGGTCGCGATCGTGGTGCAGCTCACCGTCTACTGGCTGGTCAGGCTGATCCTGCCCAACCTCTCGTCGCGCATCGCCTCGGGCGAACTCGCCTCGGCGCTGTTCCTCGGCGCGGCCTCGCTCGCGGCGGGCGTGATCAACGCCGCTGCGATGAGCTTCTGAGAGGAGGCGTCAGGGCGCGGCGGGCCGATCCGCCGGCAGCGAGGCCAAGAGCCCGATCAGCGCGCGGTCGTGCAGCACGACCATGCGCTCCTTTGGCTTGAGCCAGATCGTCGCGTCTTCGATCGTCTCCGCATCGACGAGCTTGGCCTGCGCCACGGCCCGGTCGGGCTCGATGTCGCCGCGCCGGCGCGGCTGGCCCATGGGCAGCATCGCCTGATGTGCATCGCGCAGCGCCGGATCGGCATGGAGCGCCGCCAGCCCGTCGCTATCGTCGAAGCCGGCCTGCGCAAACTCCGCCTGCAGCGCGTTGGCCCTGAGCGCGATCGCCGGTGGATCGCCTTCCTCAGGGGTCAGCAGCAGCTTGTGGCGCTTCAGCCAAAGCCCGAGCGCGAGTTGCCCAGAGGCCCATGACAGCGGGATCGCCAGCACGAGGCCGACGATGGTGGGAGACATCCAGGCGAACAGCGAGGTCGCGATCAGGAAGGCCGAGATGCCGGTGATGACGCCGAGCGCGGTATGTGTCCGGTGACGGCGGATGATGTCCTTCAGCGGGATCGAACCGTCGTCGCGGCGCTGCGGGTTCCAGCCTGTGTCGCGCCCGAGCAGGATCTGGAACACCGAGCCCGACTGGATCAGCATCATGATCGGCGCGAAGAAGGCCGAGAACAGCACCTCGATGATCGCCGAGACGAAGAGCCGGATCGCCCCGCCGCCGGCGCGCCTGAGCTTGGTGTTGAACAGGGTCAGCAGCAGTCCGAACAGTTTCGGCGCGAGCAGGATCGCCATGGTCACGGCAAACAGGTTCAGCGCGCGCTCGGGGTCGAAGCGCGGCCAGATCGGGAAGAGCGTGAACTCCTGCGTGAAGTATTCAGGGCGCGCATAGCTGACCTGGAGCACGATCAGGATGCCGACCACGAGCTGCATCAGCCAGAAGGGCGAGGCGAGATAGCCCATGATGCCGGTGGCGAAATGCTGCCTTGTCGACCAGACGAAGCCTTTCGCGCCGAGAATGCGCGAATGCTGCAGGTTGCCCTGGCACCAGCGCCGGTCGCGCACCGCGACGTCGATCAGCGAGGGCGGGCTTTCCTCATAGGACCCCGTCAGGTCGGGCAGCATGTAGACCGACCAGCCGGCGCGCCGCATCAGGGCCGCCTCGACGAAGTCGTGGGAGAGCACATGCCCGCCGAAGGGCGGCTTGCCCTTGAGGTCGGGCAGGCCGCAATGGTCGGCGAAGGCCTTGGTGCGGATGATGGCGTTGTGGCCCCAGTAGTTGCCGTCGCGGCCCGACCACATCGCCAGCCCCGTCGCGATGACCGGGCCGTAGACCCGGGCCGCGAATTGCTGGAGACGGGCGAAGAAGGTGTTGCGGTTGATGATCAGCGGCAGCGACTGGATGATGCCGGCATCGGGATCGGCCTCCATCGCGGCGGCGAGCCGGATGATGCAGGTGCCGGTCATCAGGCTGTCGGCGTCGAGCACGACCATGTGCTCGTAATCGCCGCCCCAGCGCGTCACGAAATCGGCGATGTTGCCGGCCTTGCGGTGGTGGTTCTTCGGTCGGTGGCGGTAATAGACGCGGGCCTCGGGTCCGAGCCGCTCGCGCAGGGCCAGGAAGGCGCGTTCCTCGGCGATCCAGATGTCTGGATTCGTCGTGTCGGACACGATGAAATAGTCGAAATGCCGGCCGAGCCCCGTCGCCTCGACCGATTCGCGGATCGCCGTCAGCGCAGCGAAGGTCCGCGCCGTCGATTCGTTGTAGATCGGCATGACTACGACGGTTCGGTGCTTCAGACTGTCCACGCGGCCTGTCAGCCCCTTGCCGAAAAGCAGCCCGAAGAAGCCGAGCAGGGCGCTGGTGAAAGCGAGCGCGATCCACGAGAAGTTGACCGTGAACAGCACGAGCAGGGCGTACTGCAGCGAGGTCGTGCTGCTGACCGACACGACGTTGTACATTTCCCACGCGCCGTAGCCGGTGAGCAGGAGCGCGCCGCCGAAGACGAAGAGGCGCTTGAGCCAGGGCGTGGTCCATTGCGCCGGCGCGGCCGGCTTGCGTCTTTCCGAACTCTCCCAGCTTCGGAACGACTGCACCGGCATGGTCAGCCGGTTTTCCGGCGGAGTTGCGGGCGCCTTGGCGGCGATGGCTGTATCCGGGATCGTCCTTGCGGCGGCCTCCGGGCGCGCTGCGGTCACCACGTCCATCGGTCCAGCCAAGTTTCGGAGACCGGCTGGCCGCCGGCCTGCAGCACGAGCCTGAGCTCGCTGAGATTGTCGGTTCCCGGATCGACCTCGAAGCCGACGCGCATCAGCCTGCGTTCCGGATAGGGCCAGAGCCGGACATTGTGAACGACGCCCGGCGTCGCCGAGATGGTCGCGCGCGTCGCGGCGACGGTGGCGGCGTCGGCCAGCCTGTCGCCGGTGAACTCGACCAGGAAGCGCCGCCGGCGGCCCTGCGAGCCGCGCCCCTGCCGCATCCGCCCGGCGACGGCCAGCGTCGGCCGCTCCGGCGGCTGCCAGCACCAGGCCTGGCGATAGGCGATCGTCGTCTCGCTGCCGGGCGCCAGCGGCGCGCGCGGCCGCCAATAGGCGATGATGTTGTCGTTGAGATCCGAATCGCTCGGGATCTCGATCAGTTGCACCGAGCCCTGACCCCATTCGCCGAGCGGCTCGGTCCAGACGCTTGGACGGAGTTCGTAGCGCTGGTCGTCGTCCTGGAACGCGGCCGGGTCGCGCTCGCGCTGGACGAGGCCAAAGCCGCGCGGATTGCCGTCCATGAAGGAGGACACCTGCAGATTGGCCGGGTTGTTGACGGGCCGGTAGATCCATTCGCCGCCGCCAGACAGCATCTGGACGCCGGAAATCTCATGCACGGCCGGCCGCAGATCGTCGAAGCTGCGCCGGCTCTGCGGCCCCGAGAGGAAGGTGCCCATGGTGCAGCCGAAGCCGATATGGTCGAGCGCCTGGCGGGCGAACAAGGTCATCTCGACATCGATCAGCGTGACGTCGCCGGGCCGCAGCGTCATCCGGAACGCGCCGGTGAGGCTCTCGGAATCGAGCAGCGCATGGATGACGAGCAGGCCCGAAGCCGGGCTCGGGCGCTCGATCCAGAAGGCGCGGAAGAACGGGATCTCCTCGCCGCGCGTCTCGCCCGGCCGCAGGATCAGGGCGCGGGCCATCGAGCCGTAGTTCTGCCCGCGCGCCAGCGAGCGGAAGAAGGTCGCGCCCTGGAAGATTGCGACCTCGTAGGGCCGCTCCAGACCGGTGGCGATCCGCATGCCGGAAAACTGCAGATCCTGACCGGGCGGCGGCGGCGCGACACGGCCATAATCGAACTTGCCGCGGTCGAAGGCGACGCGCCGGACGATGTCGTCCTCGATCGTGAACAGGCTCACCGGCCGCGTGAAGACGTAGCCGCGATGCAGCGGCTCCACCGTGAAGCCGCGATTCTCTCCGGCCCAGATCAATCCGCCCGGCTGCGCCCTGATGCCGGCGAACTGATCGAACGGCAGCGCGGCGTAACCGTCGGGCAGGTCGGTCGCGACCAGCGGCACGAGCGGCTTCTGCGCCAGAAGGCGCGCCAGTTCCACGATCGACGCCGGGTCGAATCGCTGCCCGTCGCCCTGCGTCGGCTGGGCCGGCGCGGGCGGCAGCCCTTGCGCCTGCGCGACCCCTGTGCCGAGCAGCGAAGCGGCTGCGAGCCCACCTGTCGAGCTTTCGAGAAACTGCCGCCGATTCAACGATTTCGCCATCATATCCAACTTGGGTGGGCGACGCCCTCGCCCCCATGCGCTTCTAGATCATTTTGCCGCCGGCTGAAAAGCCGCCACGGCTTCGAATTCGCCGAAGGCGAGCATTGTTCCGCGTCATCCTCTGCGCGCGTCGCCCCTGCCGATGCTGCATGCAAGACCATGGCCGGATGAGACGCTGCGCGCGACGATTTTGGCAAACGCCGGCAAGATCGGCTATCGACTGTCGCCGCAGGGCGACCATGCGTGCGATCGGCCGCCAGCCGCCAGATCAGGCTGCAAGGGAAACGACAATCATGACGGAAATGCAGTCCGGCCGGTCCTGCCTGGCCATCATCCTGGCCGCCGGCGAAGGCACGCGCATGAAGTCGCGCCAACCCAAGGTGCTGCATGAGGTCGCCGGCCGCTCGATGCTCGGCCATGCGCTCGCGGCCGTTGCGCAGGCCGGAGCCGACGAGGTCGTGGTCGTGATCGGTCCCGATCGCGCCGATGTTGCAGCCGAGGTCGCAGCCTTGCTGCCTGCCGCCGGCGTCGTGGTGCAGGTCGAGCGCAAGGGCACGGCCCATGCCGTGCTCGCCGCCCGCGAGGCGATCGCGCGGGGGCATGACCACATCCTCGTCGCCTTTGCCGACACGCCGCTGGTCAGGCCCGAGACTTTCGCGGCCTTGCGTCGCGCGATCGGCGAGGGCGCGGGCGTCGCCGCGCTGGGCTTCGAGGCGCGCGATCCTGCCGGCTATGGCCGTTTCGTCGTCCGCGACGGGGCGCTGGAGGCGATCGTCGAGCACAAGGACGCCAGCGAAGCGCAGCGCAAGATCACGCTCTGCAATGCCGGGCTGATGGCGCTGGACGGCCGCCACGCACTGGCGGTTCTCGACGGCATCGGCAGCGCCAATGCGCAGAACGAGTTCTACCTGACCGACGCCGTCGCCGTGGCGCGGGCCCGCGGCCTGAAGGCCGTGGCGCTGACCGCGCCGGAATCGGAGGTCCAGGGCGTCAACGACCGCGTCCAGCTCGCCGCCGTCGAAGCCGAGTTCCAGCGCGGCAAGCGCCGCGAGGTCATGTTGGCCGGTGCGACGCTGATCGCGCCCGAGACGGTGTTCTTCAGCTTCGACACGGTCATCGGGCGCGATGTCTTGATCGAACCCCATGTCGTGTTCGGGCCGGGCGTCGCGGTGGCGGACGGCGCGATCATTCACGCTTTCTCGCACCTTGAGGGCGCCGTGGTCGGCGAGGCTGCGACGGTGGGCCCCTATGGCCGGCTGCGGCCGGGCGCCAGGCTCGGCCCCAGCGCCAAGGTCGGCAATTTCGTCGAGGTCAAGGCGGCCGAGATCGGCGAGGGCGCCAAGGTCAGCCACCTGACCTATATCGGCGACGCCAGCGTCGGCGCGGGCGCGAACATCGGCGCCGGCACGATCACCTGCAACTATGACGGCTTCTTCAAATACAGGACGGTCATCGGCGCGGGAGCCTTCGTCGGCTCGAATTCATCTCTGGTCGCACCGGTCACGATCGGCGAGGGGGCCTATGTCGGTTCGGGCTCCGTGGTGACGAAGGACGTGCCGGCCGACGCGCTGGCGGTGTCGCGCGCGCGCCAGATCGAGCGCGAAGGCTGGGCCAGGTCCTTTCGCGAGAAAGCTTCGACCAGGAAGGCCGCCGCCAAGGCCAAGACGCTGGAATGAGGCGTAAACCCCGGCTTTTGCGCAAGCCGACGTTCATAGTTCGACATCTAGAGTGATTTTTCACGATGGCTTTTCGCGGCTAAGCGAAAGCCGACGGCAATGGCTGATGAGGTTCCAAGCATGTGCGGCATCGTGGGGATTCTGGGCAAGGAAGCGGTCGCGACGCAAGTCGTCGAGGCGCTGCGGCGGCTCGAATATCGCGGCTATGATTCGGCTGGCGTCGCCACGCTCGAGCATGGCCAGCTCACCCGCCGACGCGCCGAGGGCAAGCTCAGGAACCTCGAGATCCGCCTCTCCAACGAGCCGCTCGACGGGCTGATCGGCATCGGCCACACCCGCTGGGCGACGCATGGCAAGCCCAACGAGACCAACGCCCATCCGCACGCGACCGAGAAACTCGCCGTCGTCCATAACGGCATCATCGAGAATTTCCGCGAGCTGAAGCTCGAACTCGAGGCCGACGGCTATAGCTTCCAGACCCAGACCGACACGGAGATCGTGGCGCAACTGGTCACCCGCGAACTCGACCGCGGCAGCACGCCGGTGGACGCGATCGCGCAATGTCTGCCGCGCCTGCGTGGCGCTTTCGCGCTCGCTTTCCTGTTCCAGGGCGAGGACGATTTGCTGATCGGCGCGCGCAACGGGCCGCCGCTGGCGGTCGGCGTCGGCGATGGCGAGATGTATCTCGGCTCGGACGCTGTTGCGCTCGCGCCCTTCACCAATCTCATCGCCTATCTCGAAGAGGGTGACTGGGTCGTCCTCAACCGGAAGGGTGCGGTCTTCTACGACAAGACGAACCGTCAGGTCGAACGCCGCGCGCGCCGCGTCGCCGCTGGCAGCATGCTGGTCGACAAGGGCAACCACCGCCATTTCATGGCCAAGGAAATCCATGAGCAGCCCGAGGTCGTCGGCCATACGCTGACGCATTATCTCGACATGGCGGCGGGCACGCTGCGGGAACCCTTTGCGCCCGAGATCGACTGGAAGCGACTGTCACGCCTCGATGTCTCGGCCTGCGGCACGACCTTCTATGCCGGGCTGACCGCGAAATACTGGTTCGAGCGGATCGCCCGCCTGCCTTTCGAGATCGATGTCGCCTCCGAGTTCCGCTACCGCGAAGCGCCGCTGCAGGACAACGGGCTGGCGCTGTTCATCTCGCAATCGGGCGAGACCGCCGACACGCTGGCCTGCCTGCACTACGCCAGGCGTCAGAAGCAGCAGATCCTCTCGGTCGTGAACGTGGCGACATCGACGATGGCGCGAGAGAGCGACGCAGTCGCGCCGACGCTTGCCGGCCCCGAGATCGGGGTCGCCTCGACCAAGGCCTTCACCTGCCAGCTCGCTGCCCTGGCCTGTCTGGCTCTGGCGGCGGGCAAGGCGCGCGGAACGCTGTCCGTCGAAGACGAGATGCGCCATGTCCAGAACCTGATCGCGCTGCCCGGCCTGATGGCAAAGGCGCTGGCGCTTGAGCCGCAGATCGAAAAGCTCGCCCGCGAGCTGTCCAAGGCGCGCAACGTCCTCTATCTCGGCCGCGGCACCAGCTATCCGCTGGCGCTGGAAGGCGCGCTAAAGCTCAAGGAGATCAGCTACATCCACGCCGAAGGTTACCCGGCAGGCGAGTTCAAACACGGCCCGATCGCCCTGATCGACGAGACGATGCCTGTCGTGGTCGTCGCACCCTACGATCATCTGTTCGAGAAGACGGCGTCCAACATGCAGGAGGTTGCGGCGCGGGGCGGACGGATCATCCTGATCACCGATGCGCGCGGCGCGGCCGAATGCGGCATCGAGACCGAAACGACCATCATCATGCCCGACATGGACCCCGTCTTCGCGCCGGTCGTCTATGCCCTGCCGATCCAGATGATCGCCTATCAGACCGCCGTCTTCATGGGCAAGGATGCTGATCAGCCGCGCAATCTGGCGAAATCCGTCACGGTCGAGTGAGGCCTATTCGCCAGCCGGCTCCGGCCGGCTCGCGACATAGGTTCCGGCCGCCAGCAGGCCCGCGCCGCTGATCCAGAGCGCGATCGGCGGGGCGTCGGTGACCGCCAGCAAGGCGAAACTCGCCAGCATCGAGCCGCAGGCCAGGTACTTGGCCTTGCGGCCGATCGCGCCAGTGTCGCGCCAGCGCCGGACATGCGGACCCAGCTTTGGATGGTCGAGCAGCCAGAGCTCGAACCGCGGCGAGGACTGCGAGAAGCACCAGGCGGCGAGAATCAGGAACACGGTGCCGGGCATGAGCGGCAGGACGAGCCCGACGACGCCGAGCGCGGTGAAAAGCCAGCCGGCTGCGAGCAGGAGAGGGCGGCGCAGCCGAAATGGTCGCTTGCTGTCCAAAACGGCCGGGTCCCGAATCGCGAAAGGCGAGGGTGGCATAAGCCACCAACTCGCCTATCTTGCGCATATTGCGGCGCAGCGTCGCCAGCAAAAGAATGCCCAGTGGTGATCGCCACGCGTCCGGATCACAGATGAACCCAAGCCCCATCGACCCCCGCCTCGTCATCCAGACCGACCTGCTGCGGCCTTCGCTTGGAACCCGCTTCCGGCGCTATTTCTTCACCGGGCTCGTGCTCGCGGCCCCGCTCGCGATCACGGCGTCCGTAACCTGGTGGTTCGTCAACCTGATCGACGGCTGGGTGAAGCCGCTGATCCCCGCCGCCTATCTGCCCGACTCCTACCTGCCGTTCCCGATACCTGGCCTCGGCATCGTCATCGGGCTGATCGGGCTGACCCTGCTCGGCTTCCTCACCGCCAATCTGGTCGGGCGCACTTTGGTCGATGCGGGCGAGGCCATCCTCAATCGGATGCCGGTGGTGCGCAGCCTCTACAAGGGCATCAAGCAGGTTTTCGAGACGATCTTCTCGCAGTCGGGAACCTCGTTCCGCAAGGTCGGCATGGTGCAGTTCCCGCAGCCGGGCATGTGGTCGATCGTCTTCATCGCGCAGGAGGCCGCGCCCGACATCGCCGGAAAACTGCCGGATGGCGAAGAGCTTATCGGGGTCTTCCTGCCTTGCACGCCGAACCCGACGACGGGCTTCTTCTTCTACCTGCCGCGCAAGGAGGTGGTCGAACTGACCATCTCGGTCGAGGACGGGGCCAAGCTGATCATGTCGGCGGGTCTGATCCAGCCTGGCGAGGCTGCGCCCAAGCTGATGACCGGGACTATCCCGCCCGCAGCAGCCTGATCGCGACGTCGCGTTCGAACAAATAGAGCAGCGTCCGCACCGCCTCGCCGCGCGGCCCTTCCAGATGCGGATCGCGCTCGATCAGCAGGCGGGCGTCGTCGCGCGCCGCAGCCAGCAGGTCGCCGTCCGTCTCGGGCCGCGCGATGCGCCAGTCGGGCGAGCCTGACTGCTTCGTGCCGAGCACCTCGCCTTCGCCGCGCAGGCGCAGATCCTCCTCGGCGATGCGGAAGCCGTCCTCGGTCTCGCGCATGATCGAAAGCCTGGCCTCGGCGACTGCGCCCAGCGGACCCTTGTAGAGCAGCAGGCAGGTCGAGGCGGCCGATCCGCGTCCGATCCGCCCGCGCAACTGGTGAAGCTGAGCGAGGCCAAAACGCTCGGCATGCTCGATCACCATCACGCTGGCGTTGGGCACATCGACGCCGACCTCGATCACCGTGGTGGAGATCAGGATGCGCGTTTGCCCTGAGACGAAGGCCGCCATGGCCGCGTCCTTGTCGCGGCCGGGCATCTGGCCGTGCAGCAGCCCGACCTGCGGCCCGAAAAGTTCGCGCAGCGATTCGTAACGCTCCTGAGCGGCGGCGACGTCGAGCAGGTCTGATTCCTGCACCAGCGGGCAGACCCAGTAGACCTGCGCGCCGGCTTCGACCGCGCGGCTGATCCCGGCGACGACCTCCTCGTAGCGCTCCAATGGCAAAGCCTTGGTGGCGATCGGCTTGCGGCCGGCCGGCTTCTCGGCGAGCACGGAAATATCCATGTCGCCGAACCAGGTCAGCGACAGCGTGCGCGGGATCGGCGTCGCCGTCATCACCAGCACATCGACAGCCTCGCCCTTGGAGCCGAGCAGCAGGCGCTGATGCACGCCGAAGCGGTGCTGCTCGTCGACGATGGCGAGCGCCAGGTCGCGGAAGGCGACGCCCTCCTGGAACAGCGCATGCGTGCCGACCGCGATCGCGATCTCGCCGCTGGCCAGGCCTTCGAGCACGCGGGCGCGGCCCGGACCCTTCTCGCGGCCGGTCAACAGAGCGAGCTTCAAACCGGCAGCCTCGGCCAGCGGAGCCAGTCGCTCGGCATGCTGGCGCGCCAGGATTTCGGTCGGGGCCATCAGCACCGATTGCCGCCCGGCCTCGGCGGCCGCCGCCATCGCCAGCAGCGCGACGACCGTCTTGCCCGAGCCGACATCGCCCTGCAGCAGCCGCAGCATGCGCTCGGGCTTCTCCATGTCGTCATGGATGTCGGCGAGCGCCTGCTTCTGGCCGTCGGTCAGCATGAAGGGCAGGGCGGCTTCGACCTTGCGCCGCAGCGCGCCGTCGCCTGCCGTGGCGCGCCCGGCCGCCTTCTTCTGCTGGTGGCGCACCAGCGCCAGCGCGATCTGGCTCGCCAGCAACTCGTCATAGGCGACGCGCCTGCGCGCATTCGTATCGCCCTCGATCGCCTTCAGATCCATCGGATGATGCAGCGCCTGCATCGCCTGCGCGAAGGAAGGGAACCCCGCTTTGGCGACGAACGCCGGATCCTGCCATTCCGCCAGCACCGGGCACTTTTCCGCCGCAGCCGCCACGATCCGCGTCATGACGCGCGGACCGACGCCCTCGGTCAGGCCGTAGACCGGCTCGATCGAGGGCATGGTCGCCGCGAGCTTGGGATCGAACATGCGGTCGGGATGCACCATCTGGCGCATGCCCTCCCACAGCTCGAGCTTGCCGGAGATCAGCCGGTAGGCCCCGATCGGCATGGTCTGGAGCAGGTGCCGGACATCGGCGTGGAAGAAGACCAGCGTCACGTCGCCTGTCTCGTCCTCGACCAGGATGCGGTAGGGCGCTTTCGCTTTGGTCGCGGGCGGCGGGCGGTGCTCGGTCACGCGCGCATTGAAGGTCGCGACGTCGCCGATCGGCGCATCCGCGATGGTCGGGCTCGGCCGCCGGTCGATCGCGCCCGTCGGGAGATGGAACAGCAGATCGACGACGCGGGCAGGCTGCGTCTCGTCGCCCAAAAGCTTGTCCAGCGCCTTGGCCGTCTTGGGACCGACGCCCGACAGCGTCGTCACGGCGGCAAACAGCGGATCGAGCAGGGTCGGGCGCAAGCGGGCTCTCGTGGCTTTGTCAGGAGCGCGAAGTTTGCCGCCATTGGGCCGCTGACTTCGCGAGGTACTGAGGCTATATAGCCGGCGACGGCAGGCTCCGCGACGGGGCCGGCCCCATACTCATGCCTTGGTCCAGAGGTTTGTCCATGTCCGGTTCGACCCGCTCCAGCGCCGATCTCGACCCGCGCCGGCGAAAGATCCTGTTCCGCTCCTGGCATCGCGGCATGCGCGAGAACGACCTGATCATGGGCCGCTTCGCCGACGCCGAGATCGGCAATCTCTCTGAGGCCGAGCTCGACGAGTTCGAGCGCCTGATCGAGGTGCTCGACCGCGACCTGATCTCCTGGATCACCGGCGAGGCGCAGGTGCCGGAGAATTACGACACCGACGTGTTCCGGCGGCTCAAGGCGTTCCATCACCACGGCAAGCCGATCCATGTCTAGCGAGGATGAAAGCCGTCGTTTGGCGATGATAGAAGTGCTGCGATCCGTAGAAGGTGGCAACGCCGTTATCGAATGGTTCAATGGGCATCCGGAGTTCGGCGACGCGGAAATCCTTACGCTTGATCTCAATCGTCGGGGAGCATCGCTTGTTGTGTCCCAAAGCTTCAGCATGAAAGGCCACTACGGCGGTGAACCGTTTCAGCATGCTATTTTTACATTCTACTTCAGCAGTGATGATGTGATCGAAGTCGCACTGCACGGCTTCAGCCATCAGAACGTGATTGGCGGAATGTGGTTGCGGGCGGCGGCTGACGACAAGCCAGATGTCAGTTTCATCGGCACCGGGCTCGGCCGTGGCGATATCGAGTTCGAATTCGAGCCTTGCTTCGGACCGTTCGGCACTCTGCGTGCGACCATCGAAAAAATCACAATCACTCCCGTAGAAGACTACCAGAAGGCCGACGAACCCTCGTCAGTGACTGAATGAGCATCGCCCCTCCCGCCCAACTCGCCAAACTCCAGCTCGACCGTATCCTCGACGCGCTGAACCGCGGCGACAAGCCGACGCTGGCCAGCGTGCCGGACGGGTTCGACGCCGTCCTGCTCGCCGACCTGACGCGCGCCCGGGCGAAGAAGGCTGAAGGGCCGGCGCTGCTCGCCTTCGTCGCGCGCGACGGCCAGCGCCTGCAGGTGCTTGAGAACGCGCTCCAGTTCGTCGCGCCCGACCTCGAAGTGATGTCGTTCCCGGCCTGGGACTGCCAGCCCTATGACCGCGTCTCGCCTGCGCCGAGCATCGTCGCGCACCGGATGACGACCCTTTCGCGGCTGGCCAAGACGAAATCCGGCGACAAGCCGCGCCTGCTGCTGACCACCGTCAACGCCACGCTGCAGCGCGTGCCGGCCTTCTCGAAAGTGGCGTCTGAGAGCTTCTCGGCCGCTCCGGGCAACATGGTCGACACCGATCAGCTCGCGCGCTGGCTCGACATGAACGGCTATCTGCGGACCTCGACCGTGCGCGAGACCGGCGAGTTCGCGATGCGGGGCGGGCTCATTGATCTCTACCCGCCGGGCATGCCGGCACCGATCCGGCTCGATTTCTTCGGCGACACGCTGGAATCGATCCGCACCTTCGATCCGGAGACGCAGCGCACCACCGGGCAGATGCGGGGCCTCGACCTCGTGCCGATGTCCGAGGCGCAGATGACCAGCGAAAGCATCAAGCGCTTTCGCCAGAGTTACATCGCGAGCTTCGGCACGCCGGGCCGCGACGACACGCTCTACGAGGCGGTCAGCGAGGGCCGCCGCCCGGCCGGGCTCGAACACTGGCTGCCGCTGCTGAGCGACAAGCTCGACACGCTCTTCGCCTATCTGCCCGACGTGCCGCTGGTGCTCGACCACCAGGCCGAGGATGCGGTCGGGGAGCGCTTCAGCCAGATCAAGGACTATTTCGACGCCCGCAAGGCGGCGATGGAGCAGCCGAGCGCGGGCGGCATCCCCTACAAGCCGCTCAAGCCCGACGCGCTCTATCTCTCGCCGGCCGACTGGCGCGCCGTCATCGACCAGAGCGGCGTCGCCGCGCTGACCCCGTTCCAGCTTCCCGACAGCGAGGGCAAGCTGATCGTCGATCTCGGGGCGCGCCAGGGCCGCAGCTTTGCCGCCGAGCGTGCCGACAACGCCGGCAGCGTATTCGACGCCGCCGTCGCGCATGTGAAGGCGCTGGAGAAGGACGGCAAGCGCGTCATCCTCGCGGCATGGTCCGAGGGCTCGCGCGAGCGGCTCAGCCATGTGCTGGCCGATCACGGCCTCAAGAGCGTCCAGACCACGGGCTCCCTGCGCGCCGCCTTCGACCTCAAGCCCGGCACTGTCGCGCTCGCCGTCTGGGGTTTCGAGACCGGCTTCGAGGCGGGCAAGCTCGCGGTCATCGGCGAGCAGGACATCCTCGGCGACCGTCTCGTCCGCCCGCGCAAGAAGTCGCGTCGGCCGCAGGACTTCATCAACGAGCTCTCCTCGCTCTCGCCCGGCGATCTCGTCGTCCATGTCGATCACGGCATCGGCCGCTTCATTGGGCTTCGGACCATCACGGCGGTCGGCGCGCCGCATGACTGCCTCGAAATCCATTATGCGGCCGGTTCCAAGCTGTTCCTGCCGGTCGAGAACATCGAGCTGCTCTCGCGCTACGGCTCGGAGGATACGGAAGTCCCGCTCGACCGGCTCGGCGGCGGCGGCTGGCAGGCCCGCAAGGCCAAGCTGAAGCAGCGCATCCGCGAGATGGCCGGCAAGCTGATCGCGATCGCGGCCGCCCGCGCCCTGAAGGAAGCCCCGCGCCTGATCCCGCAGGAGGGAATCTACGATGAGTTCTGCGCGCGCTTTCCCTTCGAGGAGACCGAGGACCAGCAGGCGACCATCGACGCCGTCCTCGACGACATGGCGGCGGGCCGGCCCATGGACCGGCTGGTCTGCGGCGATGTCGGCTTCGGCAAGACCGAGGTGGCGCTGCGGGCGGCCTTCGCCTGCGCCCTCAACGGCAAGCAGGTCGCGGTCGTGGTGCCGACGACGCTGCTGGCGCGTCAGCACTACCGTAATTTCGCCGAGCGCTTTTCTGGCCTGCCGGTGAATGTCGGCCAGGCCTCGCGCTTCGTCGGCGCGCAGGATCTCAAGGCCGTCAAGGCCGGCGTCAGGGACGGCACGATGGACATCGTCGTCGGCACCCATGCGCTGCTCGGCAAGGGCATCGAGTTCAAGGATCTCGGCCTCGTCATCGTCGACGAAGAGCAGCATTTTGGCGTCGGCCACAAGGAACGCCTGAAGGAGTTCCGGGCCGAGGTCCACATGCTGACGCTGACGGCGACGCCGATCCCGCGCACGCTCCAGCTCGCCATGACCGGCGTGCGCGAGCTCTCGATCATCGCGACGCCGCCGGTCGACCGGCTGGCGGTCCGCACCTTCGTTACGCCCTTCGACCCGCTGATCGTGCGCGAGGCGCTGCTGCGCGAGCGCTATCGCGGCGGGCGCTCCTTCTATGTCGTGCCGCGCATCGAGGACATCGCCGACGTCAAGGACTTCCTCGACAAGCAGGTGCCCGAAGCCAAGGTCGGCATCGCCCATGGCCAGATGGCGGCGGGCCAGCTCGAGGACGTGATGACGGCCTTCTACGAAGGGCAATACGACGTCCTGCTCTCGACCACGATCGTCGAATCCGGCCTCGACATCCCGACCGCCAACACGCTGATCGTCCACCGCGCCGACATGTTCGGCCTCGCGCAGCTCTATCAGCTCAGGGGCCGCGTCGGCCGCTCGAAGGTGCGCGCCTATGCGCTCTTCACCCTGCCGGTCAACCGCAAGCTGACAGAGCAGGCCGAGCGCCGGCTGAAAGTACTGCAATCGCTCGATACGCTGGGTGCCGGCTTCCAGCTCGCCAGCCACGATCTCGACATCCGCGGCGCCGGCAATCTCTTGGGCGACGAGCAATCGGGCCACATCAAGGAGGTCGGCTACGAATTGTACCAGCAGATGCTGGAGGAGGCGGTTGCGGCGCTCAAGTCCGGCGTCGATTTCGAGAGCACGACGCAATGGTCGCCGGCGATCCAGATCGGCGCGCCGGTGATGATCCCGGAGCACTACGTCACCGACCTGACGCTCAGGCTGACCCTCTACAAGCGACTTTCGACGCTGGACGAGGACGGCGACATCCAGTCCTTCGCCGCCGAACTGGTCGATCGATTCGGTCCGCTGCCCGAGGAGGTCGAGCAGTTGCTGGAGATCGTTGCGATCAAGGCGCTCTGCAAGCGCGCCAATGTCGAGAAGGTCGAGGCCGGGCCCAAGGGCATCATCGTCTCGTTCCGCGACAACGAATTCGCCAATCCGGATGGGCTCGTCTCCTATGTCGCGAAGATCGGCACGCTGGCCAAGGTGCGCCCCGACATGCGGGTCGTCTTCATCGACGATTTCGAGACGGCGGAAGCGCGGCTCAAGGGCACGCGCCGGCTGCTGACCGATCTGGCCCGGATCGCGGAGCGGAAGAAGGCGGGCTGATCGTCAGCGCCGGCTGACCGAGATATCCGCCGCCGAATGCGCTGCCACATCGACGATGGCGATGTCGGGCCGGTCGATCGCAGGCAAGGCACGCTCGCCCGGCTCGCGCTGGACGAAGACGAGGCTCGCCAGCGCCGGGTGGCTCGCCAGCTTCGAGCGCGCCAGCGAGGGCTCCATCGCGGCTGGAAGCACGAGATGGGCCTTGCGGCCGCCTCCAAGGCAGGCCTGCAGGTCGCCGAGGCTGAACAGGCCGAGCGGGAGCAATTCGACGCCGGTCAGCAGCGACATGCCTGGTCCGCAGGCCAGCGCGGCGAGGTCGCCGCCGACGAGCGCGGTCACGATGCGCGAGGAGGCGAGCGGCTTGACCAGCCGCGACATCTCCAGCGCCCGGCCGAGCACCATTCTCTCGGAGACAGGCAGCGGCCCCGCGAATGTCCGCGCATCGACGACCTGCAGGGCAGGGCGGGGCAGGCCGGCGGGCAAGGGCTGGGCGGCCGCGCTCGCCATGAGCGTGTCGAGCGCGGCAACCCCTTCGGGCACCTCATGGCCGAACCCGCCGACGAAGCGCGTCGAGAAGGCGCGCACGGCGAGGTTTCGCAGCATCAGCAGCGGCCGTAGGGGGCCGACGCGCGCCGTGCCAAGCGCCATCACCGCGCCCGACGCCTCGATCAGCCGCAGCAGCTCCAGCTCGTTGCCATGCAAGGGCAGCATCAGTGGCGAGAGGCCGGCGCGCAGGCAGGCCAGGATCGAGACCAGCGCCTCCTGCCCCATGGGAGCGAGGATCGCGACGCTGGCGCCGGGTTGCGCCTTGTTGATGGTCAGTAGACGAGCGAGCTGATCGACCCGCTCCTCCAGCTGAACGAAGCTGAGCGAGGTCGGCATCGCGTCGCTCCAGCCGCGCCGGCCCGGCGGATCGCGCAGGGCAGCCTCGTAACCCCGACTGCGGGTCAGCGCCTGCAACAGCGAATCGAGATCGAGCCCTTCGAGCAGCGCGGCCACGGCCTCATCCGGTTCCGCCTTCATCATCGCGCTTTCAATTGGCCGGGGCCGGCGGCGATGCAGCGCGCGCCAGGGTTTCGGTCGAGAAGAAATAGCCCGGCCGCCGCTCGGGGAGGACGATGTCGCGCGAACGGGCGAGCCAGGTTTCCGGCAGGTAATACAGCGGCACGACATAGAAGCCAGAGAGCAGCAGCCGGTCGAGCACGCGCACGGCCGCGACGAAATCGCCATGCTCGCGCGCGCCGAGCAGCGTCTGAATGACGGCGTCGATCGCCGGGGACTTCACGCCGGCATAGTTCAGCGCGCCGTTGCGGTTGGCGTTGGCCGAGCCCCAGCGCCCGATCTGCTCGTTGCCCGGCGAGGCGGACGCCGCCCAAGTCCACTGGATCATGTCGAAATCGAATGTCGAGAGCCTGCGCCAATACTGCACGTCGTCGATCAGCCTGACCGAGACCGCGATGCCGATCCGGCCGAGCGATGCAGCGTAGTTCAGCGCCAGCCGCTCCTGAGGGCGGCTGGTCACGGTGATCTCGAAGGCGAAGGGCTCACCCGTGGCCTGCCTGCGCAACATGCCGTCTGACAGCGCAAAACCGGCGCTCTTCAGCAGATCGAGCGCCTTGCGGGCCTGCTCGCGGTCGCGGCCCGAGCCGTCGCTTGCGGCCGGCGACCATTGCCCCGACAGGATGTCGGGGCGCACGCTGCCGGGGAACGCGGCGAGCAGCACCGTCTCGCGCGCATCTGCCGGGACGCCCAGCGCCGACAAATCCGAATCGGAGAAGAAACTGCCGGATCTGCGATAGACGCCGTGAAACAGGTTGCGGTTGACCCATTCGAAATCGAACATCAGCCCGAGCGCCTCGCGCGTCCTGACGTCGGAAAAGAGCGGCCGCCGCGTGTTGAAGACGAGCCCGGTCATGCCCTTGGGCGATCTGAACCGCAGCGAATCGCGGATGATCCGCCCGTCGCGCACGGCGGGGATGTCGTAGCCCGTCGTCCAGCGCGTCGAATCGGCCTCCAGCCGGACATCGTAGAGCCCGGCCTTGAACGCCTCGAACAGGGCGTTGGAATCGCGATAGAAATCGTACCGGATCTCGTCGGCGTTGAAGAGCCCGCGCGTCAGGGGGTGGTCCTCGGCCCAGAAATCGCTGCGCCGCTTCAGCGTCAGCGCCTCGCCGGGCCTGACCTCGCTGACGAGATAGGGGCCTGAGCCGAGCGCCGGCTTGAAACTGGTGTCGCCGAATTTCTCCGCGTCGGTCGCGTGCCTGGCGAAGATCGGCATCGCGCCGATCACCAGCGGCAGTTCGCGGTTGGAGCCGTCGCCGAGTTCGAACTCGACGCGAGCCGGCGAGGGGGCCTGCGCCTTGGTGACACGGGCGAGGCTCGAGCGGTGGAATGGCTTGCCCTTGGTCTTCAGCATCTCGAAGGTGAAGAGTACGTCCTGCGCGGTCACCGGCCTGCCGTCCGAGAATGTTGCGCGCGGGTCGATCTCGAAGGCGAGCTTGGTGCGCTCGTCGTTGAGTTCGACGCGTGAGGCCAGCAGACCATAGGCGGTGAAGGGCTCGTCGGCCGAGCGGAACAGCAGGCTCTGCTGGACATAGCGCGGCACGGCATCGGGCGCGACGCCGAGCACGACCAGCGGATTCAGGCTGTCGAACGTGCCCTGCTGCCCGAAGATGATCCGCCCGCCCTTGGGCGCGTCCGGATCGGCATAGGGCAGATGGGTGAACCCGGGCGCGAGCGCGGGCTCGCCATGCATCGCAATGGCATGCGTCGGCTCGGCCGCGCGGGCAAGCATCATCTGCCCCGCCAGCCCGGTGAGCGTGGCGAGAACGAGCGTCGTCCTGGTCATGGCCTGCAGGGCAGCCCGCCTTGCGCGAGAGAAATCCATCGCCGATCCTGATTCCCGGTGATGAAGATAACACGCGCGCAGCGCAGTCGCGCAGCTATTCGGGCTGGAATCTCGCAGCGGAACTCGTTAAAGGCGTCGCACGGTGTCATGCAAACGCCTCAATCCCTGACGATGTGCTCGGGCGCAGATGGTCCGAGTCGGTAAGTGATTGGGCCGCCGATGGTGATACGCGCGGCTTGCGAAGTCGTGATCCCCGAATTCGCCTGATGTAAGGAAGACCGATGTCCGCTTCGTTTCGCCTGATTTCGCGCGGCCTCGCCGCCGCCCTGAGCGCTTCGCTCGCGCTGTCTCCCGTCGCGGCCTTCGCTCAGGCGCAGCCGCAGCGCCCGGCGCAGCGCCCGGCGGCCCAGCCGGCTCAGCCAGCCCAGCCGGCGCAGCCCCCGGCCGGACAGGCCGCTCCAACCGGCCCGACCATCGTGCAGGTCAAGCCCGAGCCGTCCCAGACGAGCTGGACCAAGGTTTGCGGCAAGGACCAGGCCGCCAACAAGGAAATCTGCTACACCACGCGTGATTTCGTCTCCGACCAAGGCCAGCCCGTGCTGGCGGTCGCCGTCTATGACGTGAAGGGCGACCCCAACAAGATCGTGCGCTTTCTGATGCCGCTCGGCCTGCTGCTGCAGCCCGGCATCCGCTTCGGCGTCGACACCGGCCAGCCGACGCCCGGCCGCTATGCGATCTGCTTCCCGAACGGCTGCTTCGCCGAGGCGCAGGTCAAGGACGACTTCATCAACTCCATGAAGCGCGGCACCGCGCTGAGCGTCAGCGTCCAGAACCAGGGCGCACGCGAAGTCTCCTTCTCGATTCCGCTGTCTGATTTCGCCAAGGGCTTCGACGGCGCGCCGATCGATCCCGCCGTGCTCGAGCAGCAGCAGAAGCAGTTGCAGGACGAACTCGCCAAGCGCCAGGAAGAGCTGCGCCAGCGCCTCGGCGGCGCCGGCGCCAATGCCGCCCCCGGCGCGCCGGGCGCCATTCCCGGCGCGGTCCCTGCACCGGCTCCGGGCCTGACGCCTGCTCCCGGCACCGCACCGCGCCCCTGATCGTCGCGTGTCGAAACGCGAAAGGCCGGCCCTGCGAGGGGCCGGCCTTTTTTATGATCTTTTGCGACGACCGCAGTGCGTTCGCTAGAGCGTGCCGATTTCGCAAGGAAACACCACGTCATCCCGGGCTTGCCCCGGGATCCATCGTAAGGCTCGACAGCGCCCTATGATGGATCCCGGAGCTGCGCGGCTCCGCCGCTGGTCCGGGATGACGCGGTGTTTCGTCGCGAAATCAAGCTGCTGTCAATTCAGTCCAGTCCGGTCGATCGTATAGCGGCCCTTGCGGTCGCGGCGGAAGAATTCCTTGGCCTGCGGATGGCGCACGGGCCGGCCGGTCTCGTCGACGACGAGGTTCTGTTCGGAGACATAGGCGACGTATTCGGTCTCGTCGTTCTCGGCGAAGAGATGGTAGAACGGCTGGTCCTTCGACGGGCGCAGATGTTCCGGGATCGCCATCCACCATTCCTCGGTGTTGGCGAAGACAGGATCGACATCGAAGATCACGCCGCGGAACGGATAGACCCGGTGCTTCACCACCTGTCCGATGCGGAATTTCGCCGATCTTGCTTCCATAACGCCGTGATCCATGGTGGGCCGGGCTCCGCCGGCAACGCAAGCTCTTGCGCTTGCTTTAGGAATGCGTCGCAAATGCGTCGAAATCAACCGGTCCCGCTTGGGACCGTTCGTCACAATCCGTAGCGCTCGGCCAGGCCCGGATCGCGGGCGGCGACCTGTTTCGCCAGATCGACGATAACTTTCGCCTGTTTCCAGGTCGCGTCGTCCTGCATCTTGCCGTCGATCATGACGGCCCCAGAACCGTCCGGCATCGCCTCGATGATGCGCTTAGCAAAGGCGACCTCTGCGGGGTCCGGGCTGAAGACTCGCTTGGCGATGGCGATTTGCGAGGGGTGCAGTGTCCACGCCCCGGCGCAGCCGAGCAGGAAAGCATTACGGAACTGGGCCTCGCAGGCGGCCTCGTCAGAAAAATCGCCGAATGGCCCATAGAACGGCTTGATCCCGGCCGCAGCGCAGGCATCGACCATCTTGGCCAGCGTGTAGTGCCAGAGATCCTGCTGGGCGACCGCGCGCGGCCCGCCTTCGGGCGAGGGGTCGGCGATCACCTTGTATTCGGGATGGCCGCCGCCGACACGCGTCGTCTTCATCGCGCGCGACGCCGCGAGATCGGCCGGCCCCAGGCTCATGCCATGCATGCGCGGCGAGGCGGTGGCGATCGTCTCGACATTCTTGACGCCCTCGGCGGTCTCCAGGATGGCGTGGATCAGGATCGGCTTGGGCAGTTGATGCTTGGCCTCGAACTGCGCCAGCAACTGATCGACATAGTGAATGTCCCACGGCCCCTCGACCTTGGGCACCATCACGACATCGAGCTTGCCGCCGATCTCCCTCATGATCTCGGTGATGTCGTCAAGAAACCAGGGCGAGTTCAGCGCATTGACCCGCGTCCACAGCCCGGTCTTCCCGTACTCGACCGCCTTACCCATCGCGATGAAGCCGTCGCGCGCCGCCTGCTTGGCCTCGACGGGAATGGCGTCCTCGAGATTGCCGAGCACGATGTCGACCTGACCGGCGAGATCGCCGACCTTGGCGCGGACCTTCTCCAGATGCGGCGGCACGAAATGGATCATCCGCTCCAGCTTGAGCGGCAGATCGCGAAACGGCTCGGGCGCGCCGATGGCGAGCGGCTTGAAGAACTGGCGCGGCGTCTTGACCGTCATTGCGGGCATCCTTTCGGCAGGCTCGATCTCTAGGCAGGCGTCATGGTGCGTTGCGGCAAATCTGCCGGAGCGGGGGAGCGCAGTCCATCGGGCATTTCGTAGCCCAAACCGGCAAAGATCAAAGTCCTAGGACTTACGACCTACTCGGTGACGCGGTAAATAATCCTAGGAAAAAGGTCATGGACTTGCGTAAGAGAGGTGGTGGGCCCGCGCCGCTTCGGCTTTGCAGTGCTGCGGTAAGCGGCTAAACGCCGATCACGTCCGGATAAGTCCCGGACCGAGCGCGGCCCATGGGCCAAATTCAGAGCTGAGCCCGAGGTTTCCCCGCCCGCATGGCCGATCTCGCCAACCTGTTCAATCTGGTCGCACCCTTCTTCGGGCTGATCCTGCTCGGCTTCGCGGTCGGCCGCTACAAGCGGCTGCCCGAGGAAGGGCTGGCCTGGCTGCAGTATTTCCTGATCTTCATCGCGCTGCCCTGCCTGTTCTACCGGCTGATCGCCGACAAGCCGCTCTCGGAGCTGAGCAATTGGGGCTTCGTGGTGGCGACGACGCTCTCGACCTATTGCGCGTTCGCGCTCTCCTTCGCGATCGGGCTGAAATTCACACGGGGCGACATGCCCCAGTCGGTGATGCAGGGAGTGGCCGGCTCCTATTCCAATATCGGCTATATGGGCCCGCCGCTGATCCTGGCCGCGCTCGGGCCCTCGGCCAGCGCGCCGGTCGTGCTGATCTTCGTCTTCGACAACATCCTGCTGTTCTCGCTGATCCCGTTTCTGATGGCGGTCGCCGGCGTCGAGAAGAAGAGCCTGCTGGCAACGGCGGCCGATGTCGCCTGGAAGGTCGTGACGCACCCGTTCAACATCGCGACGGTGCTTGGCGTCGCGGCGGCTTATGCACAGTTCCAGTTGCCGACCGCGATCGACAAGATGACGCTCTGGCTCTCGCAGGCCGCCGCGCCCTGCGCGCTGTTCCTGCTCGGCGTCACCGTGGCGCTGAGGCCACTGAAGGCGATGCCGGGCGAGGTGCCGCTGCTCGTCATCATCAAGCTGGTGCTGCACCCGCTGCTGGTCTGGGTCCTGCTGTCGGCGCTGGGCAACTTCCCCGACAACTGGATCTTCGCTGCCGTGATCATGGCCGCGCTGCCGCCGGCGCTGAACATCTTCGTGATCTCGACCCAGTACAAGGTCGGCGTCGAGCGCGCCTCGGCCTGCATCCTCGTCGGCACGCTCGTCTCGATGGTGACGCTGACGGGCTTCCTGTGGCTGGTGAAGACGGGCAGGATGACGGCCGACCTGTTCCCCTGAAGAGCCAAGGGCGTGAAGCCCGGCGTTGCGAGTTGCCGATGCAGCCTCTGGACGACCTTCTGGTTCTGGACTTCTCGACGCTGCTGCCCGGCCCGATGGCGAGCCTGTTTCTGGCCGAAGCCGGCGCGCGCGTGATCCGGATCGAGCGCCCGGGCGGCGAGGACATGCGCCGCTTCCCGCCGCGCTTCGGCGAGACGTCAGCGCCCTTCGCGGTGCTCAATCGCGGCAAGGAAAGCGTCGAGATCGACCTGAAATCGCCCGGTGCGCTGGCGCGGCTGACGCCGCTGATCGAACGCGCAGACATTCTGGTCGAGCAGTTCAGGCCGGGCGTGATGGCGCGGCTCGGTTTCGGTTTCGAGGCGATGAGCCTGCTCAATCCGCGCCTGGTCTATTGTTCGATCAGCGGCTACGGCCAGTCCGGCCCGCGCGCGCAGGAGGCCGGCCACGACATCAACTATCAGGCGATCGGCGGGCTTCTGGGCCAGTCGCTGGCGCAGGGCACGGCTGCGCCGCTGCCGCCGGCGCTCGTCGCCGATATCGCCGGCGGCGCCTTTCCCGCGGTGATGAACATCCTGCTGGCGCTGCGCCAGCGCGCGCGCACCGGCAAGGGTTGCCATCTCGACATCGCCATGACCGACGCGATGGCGAGCTTCGCCTGGTACGGGCTGGCGCAGGGACAGGCCTCGGGCCGCTATCCCGAGGGCGGGGAAGGCCTCCTGACCGGCGGCAGTCCACGTTACGGACTGTACCCGACGCGGGATGGCTGGTTCCTGGCGGTCGGCGCGCTCGAAGCCAAGTTCTGGGACATTTTCTGCCAGACGATCGCGCTGGAACCGGCGCTGCGCGACGACCGCGGCGACCCGCAGGCGACGCGGGCCGCCATTGCCGCGATCATCGCGAGCCAGTCGGCGGGGCATTGGCGCAGCGTTCTGGAGCCGCGCGATTGCTGCTGCACCGTCGTGCGAACGCTGGCGGAGGCAACAGCCGACCCGCACATGACGGCGCGCGGGCTGTTCGACGCGCAGGCGCAGGAGCCGGGCGGACGGCGTATCGTCTCGACGCCGCTGCCGCTCGCCCCGGTGTTTCGCGAGAAAACCGAGGCGATGCGCGACGTCCCGGCCAGCGGCGCGCAGACGAAGCCCGTGCTGGGACCGGATTAGCGCGTCCCGCCGGCAAGTCCCTGCCGCATCACGAAGCGTCGCAGCGGCCCGATCCGCGACAGCGCAAGCAGGCCCGCGCCGCGCAGCAGATCGGCCGGCATCAGATCGGTGAGCAGCGTGCGGTTCAGCGCATCGACCGCCCCGGTGCGCAGGCGCACATCGGACTGGCGCGCGGCGTCATAGGCTCTCATCGCGTCGTCCGAGCCGGGATCGTCCACGCCGCGCAGCGCCTCGCGCAATGCAACGACGTCGCGCAGGCCGAGATTGAGCCCCTGCGCGCCGATCGGCGGAAAGACATGCGCGGCCTCGCCGATCAGCGCCATGCGGCCGGCGGCGAAGCGCTCGACCGAGAGCCCCGCCATCGGCGCGCGTCCGCGCGGCCCGTCCAGCGTCAGCGCGCCGAGCGCCGAGTGGGTTTGCGTCTCGACACGCCGGGCGAAGGCGGCATCGTCAAGCGCGGCGACCGCCTCGGCCTCGGCCGGCGACATCATCCAGACCAGCGAGGAGCGCCGGCCCGGCAACGGCACCAGCGTGCAGGGTCCGGCGCGGGTGTGAAACTCGGTCGAGGCGTCGCGGTGGTCGCGCCGGTGGCTGAAGATGGCGGTCAGCGCGACCTGCGGATAGCTCCAGTCGCGCGCCGCGATCCCGGCCGCCGCGCGCACTTGCGAGCGCCGCCCATCCGCCCCGACCACGAGCCGCGCCCGAAGCGGAGCAAAACCCTCGCCGGACAGGGTGACGCCGCCATCTTCAGCCGCGATCGACGAGACCAGCGCCGGCACCATCCGGATCGCGCCGCTCTCTTGCGCCCGCGCGGCCAGGCCTGCGACCAGTTCCGCGTTCTCGACATTCCAGCCGAAGGCCTCAAGCCCGACCTCCGAGGCGCGGAACTCGACCGGCGGCTGCCTGAACAGGCTCCCCGTATCGTCGACGATCCGCATGGTCGAAAGCGGCGCGGCCTTCTCAGTCAGCGCGTCCATCAGCCCCAGTTCGTCGAGCAGCCGCCAGGAGGCGTCGAGCAGCGCCACCGTGCGCCCGTCGCGGGGCGCGGATGCCGGCCCGAGCAGCGCGACTCTGCGGCCGTCCCGCGCCAGCGCCAGCGCCGCGACGAGGCCCGCCGCGCCCGCGCCGACGATGGCAATCTCGACCTGATCCTGCTGGCTCGTGCTCATCAGGCTTGGCTAGCCGATGAGCGCGAACTTGGCCACTGCGCCGCTCGCCGCAGCCATGCCCGGCGCGCCACGCCGGGGCCCGCTGCATCGGCCCCGTTGCGCGAAGCGTGCTCAAGTCCCTATGGTCCTGCCGTCACGAAAGGGAGTTTCAACAATGGTCAAAGCCATCCGCGTTCACAAGACCGGCGGCCCCGAGGTTCTGCAGGTCGAGGACATCACCTTGCCCGCGCCGGGGCCCGGCGAAGTGCTGGTCAGGAACCGGGCGATCGGCCTGAATTTCATCGACACCTATTTCCGCAGCGGGCTCTATCCCGCTCCGCAGATGCCCTTCGTGCCCGGCAATGAGGGCGCGGGCGAGGTGCTCGCCGTCGGCCCCAACGTCGCCGAGTTCAAGGCGGGCGACCGCGTCGCCTATGTCGCCACGCTCGGCTCCTATGCCGAGGAGCGCATCGTCGCCGCTACCTCCGTCGTGGCGCTGCCCGATGCCGTGTCGTTTGAGGCCGCCGCCTCGATGATGCTGAAGGGCATGACGGCGGAATACCTGCTGCACCGCACCTTCAAGGTGTCGCCAGGCGACACCATCCTCGTCCATGCGGCCGCCGGCGGCACCGGGCTGATCCTGTGCCAATGGGGCAAGGCGCTGGGGGCGACCGTCATCGGCACCGTCGGCTCGCAGGAGAAGGCGGACCTCGCAAAAGCCCATGGCGCGCATCACACCATCCTCTATCGCGAGGAGGACTTCGTCGCCCGGGTCAAGGAGATCACCGGCGGCAAGCTCTGCGACGTGGTCTATGACGGCGTCGGCAAGGACACCTTCCTGAAGTCGCTCGACTGCCTTCGCCCCTTCGGCGTGCTGGCGAGCTTTGGCAACGCGTCAGGTACGGTCGAGCCATTCAATCTCGGCCTGCTCGGACCCAAGGGCTCGCTCTATGTGACGCGCCCGACGCTGTTCACCCATATCGCCAAACGCGAGACCATGGTCGAGATGGCGGCGAACCTGTTCGCCACGGTCGCCAGCGGCAAGGTCACGGTGCCGGTCAACGCCACCTTCGCCTTGACCGATGCGGCCAACGCCCATCGCGCGCTCGAAGGGCGCGGCACGACGGGTTCGACCGTGCTGATCCCCTGATCGGAATCCTGGCGCGGAGCCTGCGCCAATCCCGCCTGAATTCCACGCTATGACGAAGCCGCGCCCGGTCGATCGCCGGACGCGGCTTTCATTTCAGGGGCTGGCATTTTGCGCGTCGGATCGTTGCTGCTGACAGTCATCCTGCTGCCGGGCCTCGTCGGAGCCGGGCTTTACGTTGCGCCGCCTGCGTGGCGGCATTGGCAGTTGCAGGCGGCGGCCGGCGATCCGGTCGCGCTCTCGGCCTTGCGTCTCGACGAGGCGCTGACCCAGTCGCGCCTGTCCACGGAATTCGAGGCCGCGCTTGCCTCGCGCGATGCCGACCTTGCCGACAGCTTCGTCGCCTTGGCACAGGAGCGCGGGCTCGCCATCACGACCGATCAGCGCGCCCGGCTCGCTGCTCTGAAGGACGGCGCCGTCATGCGTGGCGTCGCCGATTTCGGTCAGGGCTTCCTCGCAGGCGACCGCGAGAGCGAGGCCGGCTTTGCAGGCGCGCTCGCGGGCGACGTCGTCGGCTTCGGCGATCTGCGCGATCTTGCAATCGAGGGCCGCAAATGGCTCGGCGGCGAGGCGGCCGATCCGACCATCCTCGTTTTCGCCGCGGCAGGCCTCGCGCTCAGCGCCGCCACCTGGGTCAGCCTCGGCGGCGGCCTGCCGGCCCGCAACGGCCTGAGCCTCGTGAAGAGCGCGAGCCGGGCCAAGCTGCTGTCGCCGGCCCTGACCGCGAGCCTCGGGCGCGTCGCCGTCGACGCGATCGACCGTCCGGCGCTGACGGCTGGCTTGTCGGCCGCGGCGCGGCTCGATCTGGCGGCGACGCGGGCTGCTGCCGGCGGCATCATACGGCCGGCCGCGATGACGCGCCTCGCCGGGCTCGGGCAGGATGCAGGCGCGATCTATGCGCGCGGCGGCCAGCGCGGCCTGCGGCAGGTGCTCGCCGTGGCTGACGACGCCGGCGACCTGCGCAAGGCGGCGAAACTTGGGGCGGCCAAGCCTTCGACCATGCGCGCGACGCTGAAGGTGCTCGGACGGGGCGCTCTGGTGCTCGGCGCATTCAGCCTGAGCGCGTTGGGCTGGCTCGTTGCGCTTCTCGGCTATGCGCTGGCCGTCGCCATGCTGGCGCAGCGCTTCGGCTGGTGGATTGGCCGCCGGATCATGCCTCGACGCCCGGCGTCGGCCTGAGCGCAAAAAGACGTCCCCGGCTTTGAACCTTTCGCGCCAGGCGCGCGACCAATGAGTGCCAGCGCGTGCTGGCCCTCATTCGGGAGATTGGTCATGAACCGGACCATGCGCATCGCGGGGCTGCTGCTGGCCTCGCTCACCATTTCGACGGTCGCACTTGCCCAGCAGGGCGGCGGTGGCGGCAGGGGCGGCGGCGACGGCGGCGCGGGCGGCCCCGGCGGAAACGGCGGCGGCGGCGATTCCGGCGCGATCGAGTTCCTGCTGAGGGAGAACGAAAGGGCCCGTCTGACGCGCGCGGTCGAACGCCGCCGGGCCAGTCCCAATGATTGCCTGACCCATGTCTGCAACGAGCCGCCGCCGCCGCGCCGCAGGCCCGGCCGGCCCGAGATCGAGCCTGTCTTCGAACGCTGCGGCGGCGACAGCGTGCTGACGCGGCGCAACGCCCATGGCGTGGTGGTCGGCTATGCCTGCGATCCGCAGGGCGGGCTGCGCTGAGGTTTTGCTAGACGGCGACGCCGTGCAGGTCGTAGGCGTCGGCCCGCTCGATCTTCACCGTGACGATGTCGCCGGCCCGTAGCGGCCGGCGGCTTGCCACATAGACGTTTCCGTCGATCTCGGGGGCATCCCATTTCGAGCGGCCCTTGGCCACCGTCGGCCCGGCCTCGTCGATGATGACCTGGATGCGCTTGCCGACGCGGTTCTTGACGATGCGGGTTGAGATCTCGGCCTGCGCCTTCATGAAGCGATGCCAGCGCGCCTCCTTCTCGTCCTCGGGGACAGGAGCAAGGCCAAGATCATTGGCCGGCGCGCCCTTGACCGGCTCGTATTTGAAGCAGCCGACGCGCTCGAGCCGCGCCTCCTTCAGCCAGTCGAGCAGGAACTGGACGTCGTCCTCGGTCTCGCCGGGGAAGCCGACGATGAAGGTCGAGCGGATCGCCAGATCGGGGCAGATTCCGCGCCAGCGGTGAATGCGCTCAAGCGTCTTCTCGTGATGAGCTGGCCGCTTCATCGCCTTGAGAACATTGGGGGATGCGTGCTGGAACGGGATGTCGAGATAGGGCAGGACGAGCCCGTCCTGCATCAGCGGGATGACCTCGTCGACATGCGGGTAGGGGTAGACGTAGTGCAGCCTGACCCAGACGCCCATCTTGCCGAGCTCGCGCGCCAGCTCGAAGAAGCGGGTGCGCACTTCGCGATCCTGCCAGAGCGATGGCTGGTACTTGATGTCGAGGCCGTAGGCGCTGGTGTCCTGCGAGATCACCAGCAGCTCCTTGACGCCGGCCTTGACCAGCTTCTCGGCCTCGCGCAGCACCTCGCCGATCGGCCGCGAGACCAGATCGCCGCGCAGCTTCGGGATGATGCAGAAGCTGCAGCGGTTGTTGCAGCCCTCGGAAATCTTCAGATAGGCGTAGTGGCGCGGCGTCAGCTTGATGCCCTGGTCCGGCACGAGATCGACGAATGGGTCGCGGCGCGGCGGCACAGCGTGATGCACAGCCGAGACGACGCTCTCATAGGCCTGCGGCCCGGTGATCGCGAGCAGGTTGGGGAAGCGGTCGCGGATCTGCTCGGGCTCGGCCCCCATACAGCCTGTGACGATGACCTTGCCGTTCTCCGCCATCGCCGCGCCGATCGCCTCCAGCGATTCAGCCTTGGCGCTGTCGAGAAAGCCGCAGGTGTTGACGATGACGACGTCGGCCCCGGCATGGCCGCGGCTGAGCTCATACCCCTCCGAGCGCAGCGAGGTGATGATGCGCTCGGAATCGACCAGCGCCTTGGGGCAGCCAAGCGATACGAATGAAATCTTCGGCGCGACGGCGTTCATCGGCGGCAAGCTCGGATCGTGAAAGGGGTGGCGCGGGCAGGGCCGGCGCGGATACCGCTTCCTTTGATGGTTTTCGCCCGGTTTGGCAAATCCGGACCGCCTCCCCGAGGAGCCGACGAAAAAAGATGAACGCCGGATGAACCTGTTTGCTTCCTGCCGCGACCAATGGGGGTCCTCACATGATGAGGGCCTCACCGGATCAAGCGACAGGAGATCATCATGTTCCGCTCTTCACTCTCGGCCTTTGCCTGCGCCTCTGTTCTCGTTCTCTCCGGCTTTGCCGCCCAGGCTGGCGAAGGCGGTGGCGGCGGCGGCGACGACCGCTGGGCCCAGCCCCCGATCTTTCAGAGGCCGCCTTTGGCCCAGAGGCCGCCGGCCAACCTCAACGGCCGCCCCTTCGCCGAGTCGACGCTGCCCGACGGCACCCGGATCCGCTCGACCAGCCTCGGTGTCTGGAATCACAGGGTCACGACCACGACGCCGGACGGCAAGGTCGTCGCCGGTAACCGGCCGGGCAAGGCCTTCAACAAGCCCAATGGCAACAAGACGACCTACAACACCAAGACCGGCATCACGAGCACCTGGACCACCAATCCGAACGGAACTCGAACCGGCGTCCATGTCGATCGCCAGGGCAACCGCTCGGTCTCGAACAGCCGCCCGGCGCCGGTCGCTGCGCCCTGAACGCGACAGCCCGCCGACCGATCTGCTCCGGCCGACCAAACCGGGCGCAGTTTGAGCAAAGCCATCGCCGGGGACGCGGACCTTGCCGCGACCCCGGCGCAGTCATGTCCGGTGGGTGAGGGCGGGCTCAACCCGCTCCGGTCGCGACCGGCCGTTCGGGGTCCTGCGTCCAGTCGGTCATCGAGCCCTCATAGAGCGCAACCTCGTCCCGCCCCAGCACCTCCGACAGCACGAACCAGTCCAGCGCCGCAGTGTGCCCGGTGTTGCAATAGGCGATCACAGGTCCCTCTGGCACCCCGGCGAAGAAGGCGGCGAGTGCTCCGGCAGGTTTCAGCCGGCCGGTCGCAGGATCGAAGCCCTTCGTATAGTCGCGCGACAGCGCGCCGGGGATGCGGCCGGGACGCAGGGCCTCCGGAGCCTTCTCGGCCCCCTCGAAATAGCTTGCGGCGCGGGCATCGACCAGCGTCGCCAGCTTGCTGCGCGAGGCCACCAGCGTCGCGTCCGCCGTACTGCGCAACCGCTGCTGCATCACGACCGGATAGGGTTCGGCGGGATTCGGGGCGGACGGGCCGCTCTGCACCGGACGCAGCGTGTCCTCGCGCCAGCCGGCGAAACCGCCGTCGAGGATCGCCTGCTGGCCGTGGCCGATCAGCTTCAGCGTCCAGTAGACCCGCGCCGCGGCCGCGAAATCGGTCGCGCTCGTCCCGGCGGGCACGATGACGACGTCGTCATGCGGCTTGATGCCGAGGCGGCCGACCAGCTCGGCCAGATGATCGAGAGGCGGCAGCATGCCTGGCGCATTGCCGACCTTGGCCCGCCAGCCGTCAGCGACATAGTCGCTATGGATCGCGCCGGGGATGTGGCTCGTCTCATAGGCAGCCTTGCCGCCGCCATCGACGGCCGAGCGGATATCGACGATCACCAGCGTCGGATCCTCGAGCCGGGCAGCGACAGCCCCGGCCGAGATCAGTCCTGAAAAGTCGCTCATGCTCACTCCGCAGCCATCGTCTGAAGCTCATCGACCAGTTCGATCGCGTAGGTCATGGTCGCGGTCGCACCGAGCATGATCGAAGCCGAACAGTATTTTTCCTTCGACAATGTGACGGCGCGCTCGACCTTCGCGGCGCTCAGGCCCCGCCCGCTGACGCGATAGGCGATGTGGATCGCGGTGAAGACCTTGGGGTCCTCGCTCGCGCGCTGCGCCTCGACCTCGACATCGCAACCGGTCACCGGCTCGCGGCCCTTCTTCAGGATCTGCACCACATCGAAGCCGGTGCAGCCGGCAAGCCCGATCAGCAGCATCTCCATCGGCCGAATGCCGATATTGCGGCCGCCATATTCAGGCGCGCCGTCCATCATCACGGCATGGCCGCTGCCGGCCTCGCCCATGAAGGCCATGCCCTCGACCCATCTCGCGCGCGCTTTCATGCCTGAACTCCGTCGGCTGATTTGGGCCGCAGGCTAGCGGCTCGGGGGCGGAGAGGCGAGGGCGCTCTCAGGCCGCGGCGAACAGGCTGCCATGCGTGATGCGCAGTCTGATCCGCTCGCCGATCGCCGGCGCGACCTGGCTGGCGAGATCGACGTCGAGCCGCTTGGCGAGCCCCTGGACGGCGACCTCGGCCCGGCGCAGCGGCCCGTTGCGGCGTAAGTGCTCGACCACGCCGGGCATCGAGAGCGGCGCATCGTCGACGATGCGCAGATGCTGCGGGCGGACATAGAGCGAGGCCGGCCCGCCCAGGTTCTGGGAGAGCCCGCCGAGCACCGGACGGTCGCCCAGAAAAGCCTGGCTGCCGACGACCTTGACCGGCAGCTTGTTGGCTTCGCCCAGGAATTCGCAGACGAAGGGCGTGGCGGGATGATCGTAGACATCGTCGGGCGTGCCGACCTGCTCGAGCCGGCCGTCGTTCAGGATCGCGACCCGGTCGGCGAGTTCCAGCGCCTCCTCCTGGTCATGCGTGACGAAGACGGTGGTGTGCCCGGTGCGGCGGTGCAGGTCGCGCAGCCAGGCGCGCAAATCCTTCCGGACCTTGGCGTCGAGCGCCCCGAAGGGTTCGTCGAGCAGGAGCACGCGCGGCTCGATCGCAAGCGCACGGGCCAGAGCGACGCGCTGGCGCTGGCCGCCGGAGAGCTGGCTCGGATAACGCCTTTCCAGCCCCGGCAGTTGCACGAGGTCGAGCAGGTCGCCGACGCGTTTGCGGATATCTGCCGGCTCGGGGCGCTCGCGGCGCGGGCGGGAATTCAGGCCGAAGGCGACGTTCTCCGCCACCGTCATGGTCTTGAACAGCGCATAGTGCTGGAAGACGAAGCCGATGCGCCGGTCGCGCAGCGACAGATCGCGCATGTCGGTCTCGCCGAACAGCACGCGGCCGCGATCGGCCTGGTCGAGCCCGGCGATCAGCCGAAGCAGCGTCGTCTTGCCGGAGCCCGACGGCCCGAGCAGGGCGACGAGCTCCGCCGGCTGGATGTCGAGCGAGACGCCGCGCAGCGCAGCAAACGTCTCGAAGCGCTTCTCGATAGACTCGATGGTGACGGCGACCGACATCGGCTTCGTCCTTCGGCTCAATGGCGGCGGCTGGCGGCGATCGCATCGCCGTAGCGCCATTCCAGCAGGGTTTTCAGGGCGAGCGTGACGAGCGCGAGGCCGGCCAGCAGCGAGGCGACGGCGAACGCGGCCGCGCCCATATACTCGTTGTAGAGGATCTCGACATGCAGCGGCATGGTGTTGGTCAGGCCCCGGATCTTGCCTGAGACGACCGCGACCGCGCCGAATTCGCCCATCGCCCGGGCGTTGCAGAGCAGCACGCCGTAGAACAGGCTCCATTTCACGTTCGGCAGCGTGATCGCGAAGAAGACGCGCCAGCCGGATGCGCCGAGCGTCAGCGCCGCCTCCTCGTCGGCCGAGCCGAGCGCCTGCATATGCGGGATCAGTTCGCGCGCCACGAACGGAAAGGTGACGAACACCGTCGCCAGGATGAGGCCCGGCAGGGCGAAGATGATCTGGACGTCGTTGGCCTTGAGCCAGGCGCCGAAATAGCCCTGCGCGCCGAAGAGCAGCACGAAGACCAGGCCCGAGATCACCGGCGAGACCGAGAAGGGCAGGTCGATCAGGCTGATCAGGAAGTTCTTGCCGCGGAACTCGAACTTGGCGATCGCCCAGGCGGCCGCGATGCCGACGACGATGTTGAAGGGCACGGCGATGGCCGCGACGAGCAAGGTCAGGCGGATCGCGGCGACCGCGTCGGCCTCGGTGATCGCGGCCTTGTAGGCTGTGAAGCCGCGCGCGCCGGCCTCGACGAAGACCGAGACGAGCGGGAGCAGAAGAAACAGCGCGAGAAAGGCGAGCGAGACCGCGATCAGCAGGCAGCGGACAATGAGGCTCTCGCCGCGCACGCGCTGCGTTCCGGCGCGTGACGGCGGGGCGGCCGGGTGGTGCAGCGCCGCCTCAGACATCGCCGAACCTCCGCCGCGCTGCAGCCTGGATCAGGTTGACGACCAGGATCAGCGCGAATGAGAGCAGAAGCATGATCGTGGCGACCACGGCCGCGCCCGCATAATCGAACTGCTCCAGCCGGATCACGATCAGCAGAGGGGCGATCTCGGAGACCATCGGGACATTGCCGGCGATGAAGATCACCGAGCCGTACTCGCCGACGGCCCTCGCGAAAGCGAGCACGAAGCCGGTCAGCAGCGCCGGGTAGAGCGGCGGCAGGATCACGCGAAACACAGTTCGCCAGCGGCTGGCCCCCAGCAGCGCTGCGGCCTCCTCGACATCGCCCTGCATCTCCTCCAGCACCGGCTGAACAGTGCGCACCACAAAGGGCAGGCCGATGAAGATCAGCGCCACCATGACGCCGAGCGGCGTGTAGGCGACCTTGATGTCGAGCGGCGCAAGCAGGCTGCCGATCCAGCCATTGGGGGCGTAGATCGCAGCGAGCGCGATGCCGGCGACAGCCGTCGGCAAAGCGAAAGGCAGATCGACGGCGGCATCGACGAGCCGCCGGCCGGGAAATTCGTAGCGCACCAGCACCCAGGCCAGGATCAGGCCGAAGACGGCGTTGACGGATGCGGCGAACAGCGCCCCGAGGAAAGAGAGCCTGAGCGCCGCAAGCGTTCGAGGCGAGGTCGCGACCGCCCAGATATCGGCAGGTCCCGCGCTCGCCGCTTTCAGGAACAGCGCCGCGAGCGGGATCAGCACCACGAGCGACAGAGCCGTCAGCGTGATCCCGAGCGCGATGCCGAAGCCCGGCAGGATGCTCGGCTCCCGCCAGCGCAGCGTGGTCGAGCCAGCAGCCATCCTTCAGCGCGCCGGCTTGTAGAGCTGGTCGAAGGTGCCGCCATCGCCGAAATGCGCGGCTTGAGCCTTGGCCCAGCCGCCGAAAACAGCGTCGATGGTGACGAGTTCGAGCCTGGGGAACCGCTCCAGATCCCCGGGTGCGGCCGCCTCGCGGTTGCGCGGGCGATAATAGTGCCTGGCGATGATCGCCTGGCCCTTCGGGGTGTAGAGAAAATCGAGATAGGCCTGCGCCTCGGCGCGGGTGCCCTTGGCGTCGACATTGCCATCGACGACCGCCACGGGCGGCTCGGCCAGGATCGAGAGGCTGGGCACGACGATGTCGAACTTGTCCGCGCCGAACTCCTTCTGCGCCAGGAAAGCCTCGTTCTCCCAGGCGAGGAAGACGTCGCCGATGCCGCGCTGGGTGAAAGTCGTGGTCGCGCCGCGCGCGGCGGTGTCGAGCACCGGCACATTGCCCAGCAGCTTGCCGATATAGTCGCGAACCTTGGCCTCGTCCTTGTTGAAGGCCTTTTCGGCATAGGCCCAGGCGGCGAGATAGTTCCAGCGCGCCCCGCCCGAGGTCTTTGGGTTCGGCGTGATCACCTGCAGTCCAGGTTTCACCAGATCGGCCCAGTCCCTGACGCCCTTGGGATTGCCCTTGCGGACAAGGAAGACGATCGTCGAGGTATAGGGCGATGCGTTGTGGGGCAGCCGCGCCTGCCAGTTCTCGGGCAGCTTCTTTGAGCGCTGAGCGATCGCGTCGATGTCGCCCGCCAGCGCCAGCGTGACCACATCGGCGTTGAGCCCGTCGATGACGGCGCGCGCCTGCGAGCCCGAGCCGCCATGCGACTGGCGGATCGTCGTGATCTTCTTGGCGTTCTTCGCGTTCCATTCGCCGATGAAGGCGGCGTTGATCTCGCGGTAGAGCTCGCGCGTCGGGTCGTAGGAGACGTTGAGCAGTTCGGTCTGGGCTTTGGCTCCCGCGACGACGCCGAAGCAGAGCGTGAAAGCTCCCAGCACGAGGCCGGCGCGAACGAGGCGGGTCAGGCGGGATCGCGTCATGTCAGGGCTCCGCTACGATCAGTGCCGCAACCGGCCACCCGGCCTCGCCACTTGTTCTGAATAACGAACGAAACGTACTGAATTGTCGCCCGCGCCTCAACCGGGTGACGCAGCAGGGCTTTGCCAAACTTCAGGCTCGCGAGAGAAAACGTCTCTCCGGAAAGGCTGTCCCATCCTCTCCGGAGTTGCACATGCTCAGCCGGAAATCAGGCGGAAATCCGTCCCGCCATCCTCTCGGCGAGCGCCGCCCCCAGCGCATAGCCGACCATGACCAGAACCGGCCCCTTGGCGGGCAACTCCGAGAGCCGCTCCGGCAGGGTCGCGATGGTCGCCGCGACACGCTGTTCGTCGGGCCGGGTCGCGCCCAGAACCGCGATCGCCGGGGTCTGCGGATCGAGTCCGGCCGCCAGCGCATGCTCGCGGAAGGCGGCCAGCGTCGCGCGCGGCATGTAGATGACCGTCGTCACATGCGGATCGGCCATTGCGCGCCAGTCGAGATCGTCGGGCAGTTGGCCGTTGCGGGCATGGCCGGTGACGAATTGCAGCCGGCGGGCATGGTCGCGATGGGTCAGCGAGAGGCCGAGCGCCGCCGCCGCGCCCTGGGCCGCCGAGATGCCAGGCACGATCGCGACGGGGATGTTGGCCTGCGCGCAGGCCTCGATCTCTTCGCCGGCACGCCCGAAGATGCCGGGATCGCCGCTCTTCAGCCGAACGACATGCTTGCCCTGCTGCGCCAGCGTCACCATCATCGCGTTGATGTCGGACTGCTTGCAGGACGGGCCGTGCCCGGTCTTGCCGACCAGCATGCGCTTGGCTTCGCGTCGGGCCAGTTCCAGAACGCCGGCCGAGACCAGATCGTCGTAGAGGATGATGTCGGCGCTCTGCAGCGCGCGGATCGCCTTCAGCGTCAGCAATTCCGGGTCGCCGGGGCCGGCCCCGACCAGCGTGACGCGCCCGGTCCCGTCATGGGCGCCCTCGATCCGGCCGAGTTCGGCAAACAGCGCGGAGCGGTCGGCCTCGTCGGGGGCCTGCTCCGGCGCGGCCATGGCGCGGCTGGTGAACTTTTCCCAGAAGCCCCGGCGCAGCGCGAAGGGCAGTTCGCGCGCCTGCACGGCCGGCCGCCAGTCCTTGGCGGCCTGCGCCCAGGCCTTGAGGCCGGTCGGCAGCAGCGCCTCGATCTTGGCGCGCACCGCCTGGCCGAAGACCGGAGCCGCCCCATCGGTCGAGATCGCCACGATCAGCGGCGAGCGGTTGACCAGAGAGCCGAACGAGAAATCACAGAATTCCGGCTTGTCGACGACGTTGACCGGCACGCCGGCCTGTCTGGCTGCCGCGACGAAGCTGCGTGCCTCGTCGGCCTGCTCGATATCGCCGATCGCCAGCGCGGCATCCAAGAGGTCGTCGGCCTGCCAGCGCCGCTCATGCACGAAAACACGACCCGCCGGAGGATCGGCGGCAAGGCCTGCGAAAAGCTCAGCTTCCCCGGCCGCATAGACGTGCAACTCCGCGCCGGTCGCGGCCAGCAATTCGGCCTTCCAGAGCGCGCCTTCGCTCGAGCCGGCGAGCACGACTCTGCGCCCGTCCAGCTTGTGGAACAGCGGCAGCGTCGCCAGCCGCTCTATGCGGCGCGCGGTGGTCGGCTCTGGACGTCGCTCGGTCATCGGGTCTCAGCTGCCGCCTTCATCTCGGATGCCGGGGCCTGGCCGCCTGCCGGAGGCGTCAGCAGCCAGAATCCGGCCAGTGTCAGGATGATAAGACGAAAGCAAATATCGAACCAGCGCTCATGCCGGCGGGCGGGCAGGATCGTCGCGATCTGGCTGTCCATGCTGTCCTCCTCGAGGCCGCGCAAGGCGGCTTGCTGCGCGGGCGCGTCCGTTTCGGTCTCGCCCCGGAACGCCATCTCAGGACGCCGCCTGGCCGGCCGCACGCGCGGCACGGCGCTGGTCCAGAATGTTGCGGCTGTCGCCATAGCCGCGCTGATAGCCGTGGCTGATCAGGTCGCGCGCCTTCAGCCACTGCTCGACCGGCTGGCGCGCAGCGACGCCCTCGGGCAGTTCGATCTCGTCGAAGCCGCAGGACAGCGCGTAGGCGAACTGGTCGGCGATCAGCGGCCCGCTGGCGCGCAGTGTGCCGGTGAAGCCATGGTTGCGGATGTGCTTGGCCAGGCTGAAGCCGCGACCGTCGGAGTAGGCCGGGAAAGAGACTGCGACGAGCGAAAGCTGGCGCAGCACGAGCTTGAGTTCGGCGATCCGCACAGTATTGGGCACGATCACGCCGATGCGCTGGTCGCGTGTCTTCTGCGGCAGCGCCTCGGCGAGCGCCTCCCACGGCACGAGCGCCTGCGAAAGGTTGCCGATGGCGGGGCCCTCGCTGCGGGTCCAGGCGTCGATCTTCGTTCCGTTCCGGTCAAGCAACGGCATGGGCTGCCTCCTGGAAGGCGGACTTGAAGGGCGCGAGGCCGATCCGTCGAACATTGTCGATGAAGCTCTCGCCCTCGGACCGCTCCGCGAGATAGACGCCGACGATTCGTTCGATCGCGTCGGGAACCTCCTCGGCAGGCAGGCCCGGTCCGAGGATTTCGCCAATCGCGGCGTTCTCCGTGGCGTCGCCGCCCAGCGTGATCTGGTAGGATTCGATGCCGCGCTTCTCCAGTCCCAGAATGCCGATATGCCCGACATGGTGGTGGCCGCAGGCATTGATGCAGCCCGATATCTTGATGTTGAGCGCGCCGATCTCGGCCTCGCGCGCCGCATCCGCAAATCGCTGCTGGATCGCCTGCGCGATCGGGATCGAACGGGCGGTGGCAAGCGCGCAGTAGTCGAGGCCGGGGCAGGCGATGATGTCGGTGATCAGCCCGACATTGGCGCTCGCCAGCCCGGCCTCGCCCAGTCGCTGCCAGATAGCGAAGAGATCGCGCTGGCGGACGTAAGGCAGGACGAGGTTCTGCGCATGGGTGACGCGGATTTCGGAATGCGAAAACTCGTCCGCCAGATCGGCGACGAGCCGCATCTGGTCCGACGTTGCATCACCCGGCGCCTGGCCGAGCGGCTTGAGCGAGATGGTCAGGGCCGTATAGCCCGGCGCCTTGTGCGGCGCGGTGTTGACCTCGACCCAGCGCGCGAAAGCGGGGTTTGCAGCCTTCATGGCGTCGAGCGTCCGGCTCGCCTCCGGCAGCGCCTCATAGGCGGGCGGCGCGAAATAGGCCGCGATGCGCGCGACCTCGGCCGGGTCGGCGTTGACCGAGGGGCCATCAAGCCGGGCGAACTCCTCCTCGACGCGGCGGGTGAATTCCTCCGCGCCGATCTCGTGGACCAGGATTTTGACGCGGGCCTTGTATTTGTTGTCGCGCCGGCCCTCGAGATTATAGACCCGCATGATCGCCTCGAGATAGGCGAGCAGATCGGCCTTTGGCAGGTGATCGCGCACGACCTTGCCGATCATCGGCGTGCGGCCCAGACCACCGCCGACGGTAATCTCGTAGCCGACAGCGCCGGTATCGGGATGCCGGCGCAGGCGCAGGCCGATGTCGTGGGCCTTGATCACCGCGCGGTCATGCTCGGCCCCGGTCACCGCGATCTTGAACTTGCGCGGCAGGTAGCTGAACTCGGGATGCAAGCTGGACCATTGCCGGATCAGCTCCGCTGTCGGGCGCGGGTCCTCGATCTCGTCCTGCGCGACGCCGGCGAAATGGTCGGCCGTGACGTTGCGGATGCAGTTCCCAGAGGTCTGGATGCCATGCATCTCGACATCGGCGAGCAGGTCGAGAATGGCGGGGATGTCGCGCAGTTTTGGCCAGTTGAACTGCAGGTTCTGGCGCGTGGTGAAGTGGCCGTAGCCGCGATCATAGCGCTCGCCGATCAGCGCAAGCTGGCGCAACTGCTTCGACGACAGGGTGCCATAGGGGATGGCGATCCGCAGCATATAGGCGTGGAGCTGCAGATAGACGCCGTTCTTGAGCCGCAGCGGCTTGAACTCATCCTCGGTCAGCGAGCCGTCGAGCCGACGCGCGACCTGATCGCGGAACTGGCCGACCCGCTCGCGGACGAAACGCTCGTCGAATTCGTCATAGCGATACATCAGGCTTGTCCCCGATTGTCGATCCCGTCGCCGGCCTGCTTGCCGAGATCGGGACGGTTGCTGGGGCCGAGCGTCTTGAAACGCTCGCGGAAATGGCGCGGGACGGGCGCGCCGGACTGAATCTCGACATCGACGAGATAGGCGTCGACGACGCGGTTGCCCGCGAGTTCGGCGGCCGCGAAGGCCTCCAGCCCGGCCGCAGCCGCATCATCGGTCGCCACCAGCGCCAAGGCCGGATCGCGCGTCCAGCCGATCGAACCCTGCGGATCGGCGCTGGCGAAGACGACGTCGCCGTCGAGCAGGTCGTTGGCGAGCAGGATCGCGGGGAGAGGCGGGCGCTTGGGGACAGCAGCCATCACGCAGCCTCCGCCAATGTCACGGTCAGGCCGTCAAGATCGTCCGACCAGATGATCTGGCAGGACAGGCGCGAGGTCGGCTCGATCAAAGGCAGGGTGTCGAGCGCGTCAACCTCCTCGGACCGGGGCTCGGGCAACCGACCGGCCCAGTCCGCCGCCACGACGACATGGCAGGTCGCGCAATCGCAGGAGCCGCCGCAGACGCCCTCGATCCCGACCTTGTAGTCGCGAAGAATCTCCATCACCCGCCAGCCCTCGACGGCCTCCAGCCGGTGCGGATGTCCCGTGCGGTCGATGACATTGAGAAAGGCCACAGCGCTGCTGATCCCGTTCGTTCTTCCGAACGTTTCAAATAAGCCGGCGCGGCTGGCGGTTCAATTCACGTCTGGTAGCGGGTTTTTCTGTATTTCCGACAGGAAAGAGGAAATCTGTTCCGCGTCAGCGAGTCGAAAAGGTCGCACAGGTCTGTTCCAGCCGCCGCAATGCGGCGCCCATTCCGGTCAACGGGATCACGTCATAGCCCGGACTGATGCCGTAATCCTTGATGCGCAATATGCGCCCGGTTTTCAGCGCGGCGAACATCCCGGGGTCGATCCCGTCTGCGCGGTGCGCGTTGAAGGGGTTGGCCGGCTTGGCGTGCAGCGTCGTGTGGAATTCGGTGCCGTCGATCGCGAGAACGATCGGCCCGTCCGCCAGCACGCCGGGCACGTCGAGATAGAAGCCGAATCGGTGGCGCGCCTCGCAGCGCACATAGGCGCAGGCCCAGGCATCGTCGGTTTGTCTCGAAGCACAGCCCTGGATGGAACGCCGGGCTTCGCCCGGAAAGGCAGCGCTGGGCCTCCATTCGGCCAATGCCGGAACCATGGCAGTCAGCCAAAGCAGCAGGGTGGCGGCGCACCGCATCGCTCGGATCTCCGGTTCGGACACGCGATCATGGTGTTCGGCAAACTGGCGACTGTCCAGCAGGACTGGCGCGCAGCCGGCCTAGACCAGCCCGCCCAGGCGATAGCCCACGCCCGGCTCCGTCTCGATCAGCTTCGGCGTCGCAGGATCATCCTCCAGCTTCTGGCGCAACTGCCCGACGAAGACGCGCAGATACTGCACGTCCTGCTCATGCGCCGGCCCCCAGACGGCGGTCAGGATCTGGCGATGCGTCAAAACCCGGCCATGGCCGCCGGCGAGGCAGGCGAGCAGATCGTACTCCTTCGGCGAGAGCTTCACATGCGCGCCGTCGCGGCTGACGCGGCGGTTGACGAGGTCGATCTCGACAGCGCCGGATTTGACCGTCGCCTCTGCGCCCTGCCGCTCGATGACGTGGCGCAGGGCGACGCGCAGCCGCGCCAGCAATTCGCCGACGCCGAAGGGCTTTTCGACATAGTCGTCGGCGCCGGCGTCGAGCGCGTCGATCTTCTCGGTCTCGCGGTCGCGCGCCGAGAGAATGATCACCGGACCCTCGTAAAACGCCCGCGCGCGGGCCAGCGCCTCCTTGCCGTCCATGTCGGGCAGGCCGAGATCGAGCACCACGGCGTCGGGCGGCTTGCGCGCGATCTCGCGCAGACCGGAGGTGGCGTCGTCGGCGCGGACATGCTCGTAGCCGGCCGCATCGAGCGCCGGACCGAGAAAGCGGTGGATTTGGGGCTCGTCGTCGATGACGAGGATGCGCGGGCGGAAGGCGGTCATGATTGGCCCGTCATGTTGGGTTCTCCGGGCGCGACACCGTCCTTGCGCAGGCTGATCAGGATGCGGGTGCCGCCGGCGCCGTCGGGCTTGATCGGGCTGGCGGCGGCGATGCGCCCGCCCATGGCCTCGACGAAACCCTTGGAAATGGCAAGCCCCAAGCCGGCTCCCTTGCCGCGCTCGCCGCCGCGATCGGTCGCCTCCTCCATCCGCCGGAATTTTTCAAAGACACGCTCCAGTTCGGCGGTCGGAATGCCGCGGCCCTCGTCCTCGATCGAGATCACGACATTGCCGCGGTCCTCATAGGCCGCCGTCTCGATCAGCGAGCCGTCCTCGCCATAGGCGATGGCGTTCTCCAGGATGTTGACCAGCGCCTGTTCGAGCAGGGTCGGGTCGGCGCGCACCGCCGACAGCGTGGCGGGGAAATCGCGCTGGATCCGGCGTTTGCCCTGCCGGCGCGCGACGCGGGCGATCGCGGCCGCGATGACGTCGCGGACATCGGTCCAGTCGCGCCGCGTCACCAGCGCGCCGCCTTCCAGCCTTGTCATGTCGAGCAGGTCGCCGACATAGCGGTTCAGCCGCTCGGCCTCTTCGCGGATCGAGAGCAGCAGGTCGTCGGCAACCGCCGGCTCGACGGTCTTGCCGTAGTCGATCAGCGTCGTCACCGAGCCGAGCACGGTCGCGAGCGGCGTGCGCAGATCGTGGCTGACCGAATTGAGCAGCGCCGAGCGCAGGCGGTCGCTGCGCTGGAGCGCCTCGGCGTCGATCGCCGCCTGCGCAAGCTCCGCCCGCTCCAGCGCAATCGCGCCCTGGTCGAGCAGCGCCATGGCGAAGCGCTCGTTCTCCGCGCCGAGCAAGGCCTTGGGTTCGAAGCCGACAACGCCCGAGCGCGCCCGCACGCCCTGCAGCGGCCGGAACGTCCAGGCGACGTTCGGCAAGGTGCCGGTGCCGGAGCCTGCGGGCTCGCCGCGCGTCCAGGCCCAGCGCGCCGCCGTCATGTCCGCGGTGGTCAGCACCTCCAGCACCGGCGCGCCGGCGGCGGGCGCGATCTCGTCGCCCTGCGGCAGCAGCACGACGATCTTGCCCGAGGTCGCCGCCGAAAGCTGCTCGGCCAGCACGCTCGCAGCATCCTCCTTGCGGGCGGCGGCCGAAAGCCGGCGGCTGGCCGCCAGCAACGCGGCGATCGCCGAGGCCCGCCTTGCGGTGGCGCGCGCCTGATCGCGAATGCGGCCGGTCAGGCCGCCGGTGGCGACTGCCGCGACGAAGAAGACAAGGAAGGTGAGGACATCGGCCGGGTGGCCGATCCAGAAGGTCAGGCGCGGTTCGAGGAAGAAGAAGTTGTAGGCGAAGGCCGCCAGCGCCGCCGCGCTCAGCGCCGGCCACAGGCCGAAGGCGACGCCCGCGCCCAGCACGCTGACCAGAAACAGCATGGCGAGGTTGACGTTCTCGGTCTGCCGATCGACCAGCATGGCCAGGCCCACAGCGACCGCGACCATCGCGACCGCGCCGAGATGGCCGCGCCAGGCGAAGACCCGCTTGGGTGGGGCGACGACCGGCTCCGCCGGGCCTGCCGCGACATCGGTGATGATGTGCAGCGCCGCGCCGTTCTGGGCCTTCAGCAGGGCCGGGGCCAGCGAGCGGTGGAACCAGGCGCGCCAGCCCTTGCGGTGCGATTTGCCGACGACGATCTGGGTAACGTTGTTGCGCCGGGCATAGTCGAGCACGCTGGAAACGAGATCGTCGCCGGTCAGCACCACATTCACCGCACCGAGCTGCTCGGCGAGCTTCAGCGCCTCGGCGAGCCGCTGCCCGCGCTTGGCGTCGCCCTCGGTGCGGTTGGGCCGCTCGACATGCGCCACCAGCCAGGGCGCATCCATCATCATGTCCGACAGCCGGCGGCCGGCGCGGACCAGCGATTGCGCCATGGCGTCGGGGCCGATCAGCACGAGGATGCGCTCGCCTGCCGCCCAGGGCCCCTCGACGCCGGCGCGCTTCATCGCCTGGTTGAGATGGTCGTCCACCGTCTGCGCGGCGCGGCGCAGCGCAAGCTCGCGCAGCGCCGTCAAGTTCTCGGGCTTGAAGAAGTTGTCGGCGGCGAGCCGCGCCGTCTCCGGCAGGTAGACCTTGCCCTCGGCCATGCGCTGGCGCAGCTCGGTCGGCGTGATGTCGATCAGCTCGATTTCGTCGGCGTGGCTGAGCACGCTGTCGGGCACCGTCTCGCGTTGGCGCACGCCGGTGATCTTCCAGACGACGTCGACGAGGCTTTCCAGATGCTGGACGTTGAGCGTCGTCCAGACATCGATGCCGGCCGCCAGCAATTCGTCGATGTCCTGCCAGCGCTTGGGGTGGCGGCTGCCATGGGCGTTGGAGTGGGCGTATTCGTCGACCAGCAGCAGCCGCGGCTTGCAGGCCAGCGCCGCATCGAGGTCGAACTCCATCAGCATGCGGCCGTTGTGCTCGATCGGCCGTCGCGCCATCACCTCCAGCCCGTCGAGCAGGCCTTCCGTTTCGCGCCGGCCATGCGTCTCGACGAGGCCTACCAGCACCTCGCCATGCTCCTCCTGAGCGCGCCGGCCCTGCGTCAGCATCTCGTAGGTCTTGCCGACGCCCGGCGCCATGCCGAGAAAAATCTTGAGCCGGCCGCGCTTTCCGCGGCCGGCCTGCGCCAGAAGCGCATCGGGGTCGGGGCGACCCTCTTCCCGGAATCGGGTCTCGTCAGCGTTCATGGAAAACCAGCTTGCATCACCGCTTAGCTTGGGCCTTCGGATAGCGCGCGTCGAGGGCGAGATTGGCCGTCAGGACGTTGACGCGCGGCCGGCCGATGAAGCCGAGCAAATGACCTTGCGTGTTCTGCGCGACGATTTCCGCGACCTGCGCCGGCTGCACGCCGCGCGCTTTGGAGATGCGTTCGACCTGCCTTGCGGCGTTTTCCGGCGAGATATGCGGATCGAGCCCCGAGGCCGAGGCCTGCACGGCGTCGGGCGGGATCGGAGCATTGCCGTCGACGGAGCGGCTCGCGTCCGCGTCGGTCTTGATGCGCGCCGCGAGATCCTCGTTCAGCGGCCCGAGATTCGAGCCGGAGGACGAGGAGGCATCGTAGCCGTCCGTGCCGGCTGCCGAGGGGCGAGGACGCAGATAGGCTTCGCCGGCAAAATTCTGGCCGATCAGGGCCGAGCCGACGACAACGCCCGAGCCGTTGCGGATCAGCGAGCCGCCGGCCTGCGCCGGAAACAGTGCCTGCGAGACGGCTGTGACGCCGAGCGGATAGGCGACGCCGAGCACGAGGGTGAACAGGACCATCGAGACGATGGCGGGGCGAAGATTTGAGGCGAAGCTCATGGTTGTTGTCCTTGTTCCGCCGGCTCAGGCCAGCTTCAGCGCGACGACGATCATGTCGATCAGCTTGATGCCGACGAAGGGCGCGATCAGCCCGCCGATGCCGTAGATGGTGAGGTTGCGCGAGAGCAGTTTTGCCGCGCCGATGGCGCGATAAGCCACGCCGCGCAGCGCCAGCGGGATCAGCGCGACGATGACCAGCGCGTTGAAGATCACCGCCGACAGGATCGCGCTTTCGGGGCTTCCCAACCCCATCACGTTGAGCCCCGACAGCGCCGGCAGCGAGGCGACGAAGAGCGCCGGGATGATGGCGAAATACTTCGCCACATCGTTGGCGATCGAGAAGGTCGTCAGCGCGCCGCGCGTGATCAGCAGCTGCTTGCCGACCTCGACGATCTCCAGGACCTTGGTCGGATCGGAATCAAGATCGACCATGTTGCCGGCTTCGCGCGCGGCCTGCGCGCCGGTCTGCATCGCGACGCCGACATCGGCCTGCGCCAGGGCAGGGGCGTCATTGGCGCCGTCGCCGCACATCGCCACCAGCCGGCCCTTGGCCTGCTCGGTCCGGATGATGCGCAGCTTGTCCTCGGGCGTCGCCTCGGCGAGGAAATCGTCGACGCCGGCTTCCGACGCGATGGAGGCGGCCGTCACCGGGTTGTCGCCGGTGATCATCACGGTGCGCACGCCCATGCGGCGCAGATCGGCGAAGCGCTCCTTGACGCCGGGCTTGACCACGTCCTTGAGGTGGATGATGCCGACCAGCGCGCCGTTTTCGCTGACCGCGAGCGGCGTGCCGCCCGAGCGCGCGACCTTGTCGACCGCCTGGCGCATCTCGGCGGGAACTTGTCCTTCCGACAGATCGAGCGTCTTCAGTACGGCCTCGACCGCGCCCTTGCGCCAGCTCTTGCCTTCTGCGTCGAGACCGGACTGGCGGGTCGTCGCCGTGAACGGGATCGGAGTGGCGCCAGTCGGCGCCTGCGCCGTGATGCCCTGATTGCGCGCCAGCTCGACGATCGAACGGCCTTCCGGCGTCTCGTCGGCGAGCGAGGCCATCAGCGCCGCGCGCAGGGCCGCATCCGGCCGCACGCCGGGCGCCGGCACGACCTCGACGGCCATGCGGTTGCCGAAGGTGATGGTGCCGGTCTTGTCGAGCAGCAGCGTATCGACGTCGCCGGCAGCCTCGACCGCACGGCCCGAGGTCGCGAGCACGTTGACCTTGAGCAGCCGGTCCATGCCGGCGATGCCGACCGCGCTGAGAAGCCCGCCGATCGTTGTCGGGATCAGCGTCACGAACAGCGCGCCGAGCACCATCGGATCGAGGCTCACGCCCGAGAACGCGCCTAGCCCCGTCAGCGTCACGACAGCGATCAGGAAGACCAGCGTCAGGCCCGCCAGCAGCACGGCGAGCGCGAGTTCGTTGAGCGTCTTGCGGCGGTCAGCGCCTTCCACCATCGCGATCATGCGATCGAGAAAGGAGGAGCCGGGCTGCGAGGTGACCCTGATCTTGAGCCAGTCGGAGACCACGGTCGTGCCGCCGGTAACGGCCGAGCGGTCGCCGCCGCTCTCGCGGATGACCGGCGCGGATTCTCCCGTGATGGCGGCCTCGTTGACCGAGGCGACGCCCTCGATGATTTCGCCATCGGCCGGGATGACGTCGCCGGCCTCGACCAGCACGATGTCGCCGGGTGCGAGCTCGTGAGCCGGCGTCGGGATCATCGCGTTGCGCGAGGCGTCGATGATCAGCTTGGCTTTGGTGGTGACGCGGGTGGCGCGCAGCGAATCGGCCGCCGCCTTGCCGCGGCCTTCGGCGATGGCTTCGGCGAAGTTGGCGAAGAGCACGGTGAGCCAGAGCCAGACCGCGATCTGGATCGGGAACAGGGCAGGCTGCCCGGTCGAGATCGCGACGATGGCCGAGACGGTGGCGAGCACGGCGACAACTTCAGTCGCGAGGATCACCGGATTGCCGGCGAGCGCGCGCGGGTCGAGCTTGGTCAGCGCGCTCTTCAGGGCGGTCAGGATGACGCCCTGGTCGAAGGCGCCGGATTTGGCGAGGGAGAGAGCCATGAAACGGATTTCCTTTGTCGGCTCAACGTGAGGCCGCGGCGGCAAGCACCTGGAAGTGCTCGACGATCGGCCCAAGTGCGAGCGCGGGGAAAAATTGCAGGCCACCCAGGATCAGGATGATGCCGACCAGCAGTCCCACGAAGAGCGGGCTGTCGGAGGGCAGGGTGCCTGCGGTGGGGGCGAGTTTCGGCTTGGCCGCGATCGCGCCGGCGATGGCGAGCACGGGGATGGCGTAGGCGAAGCGGCCGAGCAGCATCGCGATGCCGAGCGTCGTATTCCACCAGGGCGCGTTGGCGGTCAGGCCCGCATAGGCGGAGCCGTTGTTTCCCGCTGCCGAGGAGTAGGCGTAGAGGATCTCGGTCAGCCCGCGCGGACCCTTGTTGAGCAGGCCCTCCAGCGCGACAGGCGTCACCGCCGCCACGGCCGAGAAGCCCAGGATCGCGAGCGGCAGGATCAGCACCGCCAGCATCGCGAACTTGATCTCGCGCGCCTCGACCTTCTTGCCGAGATATTCCGGCGTGCGACCGACCATGAGCCCGGCGACGAAGACGGCGAGCAGCGCCATCACCACCATGCCGTAGAGACCGGAGCCGACGCCGCCGGGAAGGATCTCGCCAAGCTGGATCATGAACAGCGCCATGCCGCCGCCCAGCGGCATGAACGAGCCATGCATGGAATTGACCGAGCCATTGGACGCGCCGGTGGTCTGGGCAGCCCAAAGGGCAGAGGAGGCGGGGCCGAAGCGGACCTCCTTGCCTTCCATATTGGCCGCGGCGTCGGAGACGCCGGCCGCAATCATCGCTGGCTGCGGAGTCAGCGTCTCGGAAGAATAGATGACGGCGGCAGCAACGCCGACCAGGATCACCATGGCCGCGAGCAGCGCGCGCGCCTCCTTGCGCGCTCCGGCGACGCGGCCGAAGGCGACGACGGTGCCGAAGGCGAGCGCATTGAGCGAGACGACCTCGATCAGATTGGTCAGCGGGCTCGGGTTCTCGAAGGGATGGGCGGAGTTGACGTTGAAGACGCCGCCGCCATTGGTGCCCCACTGCTTGATCGCCTCCTGCGAGGCGGTCGGAGCGAGCGCGATCACCTGCCTGGCGCCTTCGATCGTGGCAGCCTCGACATTGGCGAGCAGCGTCTGCGGCACGCCGGCCGCGACCAGCGCGAGCGCGGTGACGATCGACAGCGGCAGCAGGACGTAGAGAACGACCCGGGTCAGATCGACCCAGAAATTGCCGAGCGTCTCGCCGCGATCGGCAGCGAAGGCCCGCGCGATAGCGGCCGCGACCGCAAGGCCCGCGCCCGCCGAGACGAAGTTCTGCACGGTCAGCCCGGCCATCTGGCTGAGATGGCTCATCGTCGCCTCGCCGCCATAGGACTGCCAGTTCGTATTGGTGACGAAGCTGACCGCCGTGTTGAAGGCGAGATGCGGCGAGAGCCCGTCGAACGCTTGAGGATTGAGCGGCAGCAGGTTCTGGAAGCGCAGCTGCAGATAGAGCACCACGAAGCCCGCCGCGCTGAAGGCGAGCAGGGCTCCTGCGTAAGCCAGCCAGCTCTGGCCCTTCTTCGGATCGACCCCGAAGCCGGCGTAAGCCAGCCGCTCGACCGGAGCCAGCACCGGGTCGAGCCAGGTGCGCTCGCGCGCCCAGACGCGGCCCATGAACAATCCCAGCGGCCATCCGATGGCCACCGTCAGCGCGATCGTGAAGACGATCTCGGCCCAGCCCCGCCAATCCATTGCGAGGTCTCCTTTATGAATTGAGAGGTCAGAAGCGGTCGGGGCGCAAAAGCGCGGCGACCATGTAGACCGCCAGCCCCATGGCCGCGATCGCGTAAGCCCAAGTCAGCGCCATGGTCGTCAGACCTTGCGCAGCAGCGACGCATAGAGGCCAAAGAGCGCGAATGCCCCGGCCCCCAGCGCGAGATAAAGGATATCGGCCATGTGCCTTGCTCCGGTCGGTTTGAACCGGAGAGATGGCGCCGCGCCGCCTCAAGGGTCGAGCGGGAAGGCCGGGGCAGGGCGTAAGGGCGGCGTAAAGATGCCGGCCATCGGGCTGCTACAGCCTTGCCCGCCTGACAGGCGGCCGCTTGCCAAACCGTGATCAAGACGGCATTGACTGGCGCGAGCCGGAAGGGTGGCCGAGTGGTTTAAGGCAGCGGTCTTGAAAACCGCCGTGGGTGAAAGCCCACCGTGGGTTCGAATCCCACCCCTTCCGCCACTTCGGAACAAAGCTGGGCACTGCGCTTCGCAGCGTTCCCGCACCGCCTGCGGCGGCAAGCGTCCGCAGCAGATCGGTCTTCGATCCCATGATGCGAACCTCGCCGTCGTTGACCTCGACGCGCTGGGCGAGCGCGCGGAGATGATCGCGACGGTAGCCGCCGCCGGGCAGGCGCATCCGCTGGCGTGCGGTCTGTGCGAACTTGGCAAGCATCGGCGTGGTGATCGCATTCTGGCCCGCACTCTCCAGCATCGCCGATGCGCGGTCGGCATCGACGCGCGACTGGTCGCGGATAGCCTTGAGACTGGCGATGCGGTCCTTGAGGTCCGGATCGTCGAGATCGGCGACGCCGCTCTCGATGGCGTCGTAAAGGCGCTTGAGGCGAAGGTCGGTCTCGGTCGCGCGCTTGTTCAGCTCAGCAATGTGATCGCGGCGGCGCTCGGTGCGCTCCTGCCGTCTGTCGAGAACGGTCGCTAGAACCTCCTCCAGCCGCGCCGGGTCCAGTAGCCTGTCCTCCAGATGACCGGCAACCAGCGCGTCCAGCTTCTCCATCGGAACGGTCATGCCGGTGCAAGCGGTCGGACCCTGCCGGGCCTTGGTCGAGCAGGTGTAGTAGCGGTAGCGCCCGCTCTTGCCAGTGCGGATCGTCATGGCCCCGCCGCACTTGGCGCAATGGATCAATCCGGTCAGTAGTGTGGGACCGCCCACAACCTGCGGCGGCGTCACCTTGGGGTTGCGGGCCTTCATCCGGGCCTGCACGGCGTCGAACGTCACCTGGTCGATAATCGGCGGCACGGCGACGGGGATGACCTCCTCATCCGGCTTGTTGTCACCGTTCTTGGTGCGGCGGTTGAACTCGTGGCGACCGATATAGGTTTTGCGCGTCAGCATCCGGTGGACCGTGCCGATGCCCCAACGCCCGCCGTCACGGGTGAAGATGCGGCGTTCGTTCAGATGCTTGGTGATGGACTTGACGCCCATCGGGCCGGATGTTCCGTCACCCTCCAACGCCAAGCGGAACGCCAGTCGCACGGTGTCGGCATGGAGCGGGTCGATCTCCAGCTTTTTTTTGATCTTCGCCCCGCGTTGCTCGGCGGCCACGACGCGGTAGCCAATCGGTGGCAACGAGCCGTTCCAAAAGCCCTGCCGGGCATTCTCCTTCAAAGCGCGAAGGACGTGCTTGGCGTTCTCCTTGGACTGATACTCGTCGAACAGCGCCATGATCTGGCGCATCATGACGTGCATCGGATCGTCGCCCATCTCCTGGGTGATCGACACGAGGCGGATACCATTCTTCGCCAGCTTGCGGACGTAGAACTCCAGTTCGAAGTGATCGCGGAAGAAGCGGCTGAACGAGTGGACGACGACGACCTCGAATGGCGCGGGTTTCGCCGTCCCGGCTTCGATCATCTGCTGGAACTCGGGGCGGCGGTCGTTAGTCGCGGATGCGCCTGCATCCACGAAGGTCTCGACCAGTTGGTAGCCGCGCGCGACGCAATAGGCTTCACCCTGCTTGCGCTGATCGGGGATCGACACATCATGCTCCGCCTGCCGCGCAGTCGAGACGCGCAGGTAGAGCGCAGCGCGCAAAGGAACCACGGCGGTCATGCCGCCTTCTCCACCACGCGGAGCCGCCCGCGCTGTCCGCTTCTGGGCGGAGATTTGATGACGATATCCACGTCCTGCCCGAGCGCGTTGAGGCAGCGCAGCAGCCGATCGCTGGAGAACCCTGCCAGCCGACCGTTGATCAGCGCCGACACCTTGGGCTGGTCAAGCCCGACCAGCGCGGCAGCTGCCGCCTGGGTCAACCTCCGGCGCTTGATCGCGTCGCGGATGTGGCTGGCGAGCTGCGCCTTCGCCAACTCTTCATCTGGTTCTGCGACGCCAAGGTCGGCGAACACGTTGCCAGAGCTTTCGGTCAACTTCAGCTCGTCGTGCTTGCTTGCCATTGTTCGTGGTCCTCTCTGGCTCGCTTCAATCTCTGTTCGATCAGCGCGATATCGTGCTTCGGCGTCGCGATCCCGTGCTTCGACTTCTTCTGGAAGACGCGGAGGACGTAGACGACGCCCGCAAACCGAACGGTATAGACAGTGCGATAGGTGCCGCCGTCATGGTCATCGACCACCACCAGCACGCCCGCTCCGCTGAACCCTTTGAGCGGCTTGGCCCATCCTGCCTTGCCGCCGGTCTGCGCCTCCCACAGCGCCCCGCCGCACCGGCTCCGGGAATCCCCGCGGATCATCGCGACTGCTTCCGATCCACCTGACAGGCTTGACGCTCGCCTCATCCGCCACTCCAGTCCTTCCTATGCTAAATATAGCATAACGACGGCGTCGGTCAACCGCACTGTGCCCGCGCTGGACGGTTAAACAGGTCCGAATCGCTCGTCGAAGAAGTCCCCAAACCACGCCTCGAAGACGGCGATCTCGGCGTCAATCACCGGCACCTCGTCGGGCCAATTATCGCTGACGCGCCAGTTTGATAGGTTATGCCGGGGCGGACGGCCTGGGAACGGCCACGGCTCGCCGAGCAGCGCTTCGAGCTGCTCGGACGCGGTGGGTTCATGCTGGGGGGAGGCGAGGGGCATCGCGCCAGAGTCAGCGATACCGCGCGGGGACGGAACAACGCATCTTTACGCCCCGCTACGCTGCGTAATCCAGCGCGTTAATACAGGCAGACGGCGGCGGTCGGAAGCTTGAGGCGGCAGCAGCGTAGTGTGCAGGACGAGTGCCATATCATTCTGGCTGTCGGGAGCGTTCTGCCATTGCCGCGCGCCCCTTGTATCGTCTGGGAGGTGTTGACGGCTTGCAAACCCCACAAGCTGACGAAAAGGCAGTATCTGCTCGACTTTTTCAAATGCTGATATTCGATTATCAGCTCTAATGACCGAGCCTTAATCCGGGGAAACAGGCTCTTTTCCTTCAGTTGTCAAAATTGATGTTCACGTTTTGCGATACCGAAACGGGTCGCTGTTTTCAGATCAGGCTTGGGGCCCTTTCCACCCGGCATGTATTCAAAGCAAGCGGCTCTTTCGCAACCATGGTTACTAAGATGCTGCGCTTTCTGTAGAATTCTGCGCCGCAGCCTAATCTTCGTTGCTGGCTGACCGACTATGACAAGTAGCCGAAGCGAGTTTTCCATGCATCCAATCGGCAACGTAGCTTTCGACCTTTTTTGCGACCGACGTCCCCATGCGATTAAAGGCGTGCGGGCTCTCCGGGGCAATCAGAAGCTTGGAATTGCCGCTTGCCTCCTCCCATTTTGCCGCCATGCGCTCATTGTCCTCGAGCAGCATATCCTTTGTGCCCACTATGAAGAGTGCGGGGGGCAGATTCGAAAGGTCGGCATATAAAGGCGAAATTGCTGGATCTCGCCGTTCTTCCTCGTTCATTCCGGGGGTCAGCTCGCATAGAGTTGCGCGCACTGTGTTGTTGCCCCTCAAAGACCGGACACGTCCTCCGTGGTTGAACGGTCTGCGATGAACTCTCGCGGTGAACGGTATCCCAGCGCCTTGTGCGGGTGAAGCCGGTTGTAGTGATCGAACCATGCCGGC